>OHLX01000303.1_pt1 | contig 24021 bp, 16 predicted proteins | sample 1569241 | NCBI WGS metagenome assembly OHLX01 (sample SAMEA3879521, study PRJEB24766) | human gut metagenome | biome: human-associated habitat; feature: feces | place: USA | collected 1985/1987 | reverse complement strand
TCTATGTAACCGGCTCCCTCAATGTGTTCAACCACCAGAGCAATGTGGACATCAATAACCGCATTGTCTGCTATGACATTAAGGAACTGGGCAAGCAGCTCAAGAAAATCGGTATGCTGGTGGTCCAGGATCAGGTGTGGAACCGCGTTACCATCAACCGTGCCGCTCACAAGTCCACCCGTTACTACATCGACGAGATGCACCTACTTTTGAAGGAGGAGCAGACCGCCGCTTATACGGTGGAAATCTGGAAGCGATTCAGAAAATGGGGAGGTAAATTACTTTGTGTTTTGATTTTGCATGGAAACACAGAGTATGCCGTCCTGACCGAAGCCGATTCAGACAGTCAGGATTATCAGTGGGAAAGAAACGGAAAGGGTTTTGCAATCCTAATCCGAGTGGAAGTCTCTGTGTAATAGCAGGTACACACGCAACGCATAGAGCTTGACCCCTGGTCTGTGATGATCCGGAATATAATAGCTCCACGAGTTCCCGCTATCATTTCGGCAGGCAGCGCAGAGCTGTCAGATAAAAAGATATGCTATGCCGGGTGTGAAATGACACACCGCTGAAAATGGGAGAAATCCCCGGAGAGACAGATAAAAAACTGTCTGATAATCACAAACAGATCCCAACAGGAATCACCCAGAATGTCAAAGACCTGCTTTCCAGCCGTGAGGTGGAGAACATCTTTGAAAACTCGGACTTCGTGTATATGCTCAACCAGGCAGGCGGAGACCGCCAGATCCTTGCCAAGCAGCTGGGCATCTCCACGCACCAGCTGAGCTATGTGACCCACTCCGGTGAGGGCGAGGGTCTGCTGTTCTATGGCTCCACGATCCTGCCTTTCGTGGATCACTTCCCGAAGAATACCGAGCTTTACCGCATTATGACCACCAAACCCCAGGAACTGAAAAAGAAGGAGGATGAATGATGATGAACCCCAACATTTTGAATCAAAACCCGCTGATGTTTTTTGACAGGGCGGTAAATGCCCAGCGCAGCCAGCTGCTTACGGTCATGGCTGATGCGGTAAGTGAGTGCCGCACGGCGGCAGATCAGGCAGCCGAACTGAATGAGACCGGTCAGGTGGGGCTTCTCCGTCTGGCAGAGGTCTGGAGCGCCATCCGTGCCAAGGAAGGCATGGGCGGTCTGATTCTGGAAGGAACAGAAGCGAAGATCCTGTCCGATGTGGTGGCACAGTTTTATGCCTACCTGTCCGGCTGTATGTTCAACGATCCTGTGGGGATGGCCATTTATGCAGAGCTGCACTACATGATGTCCTCCCTCATGCTGGGAGAATGGTTTGAATAAAGAACCGCGCCTGCGCTTTACCGATGAGGAACGGGCTGACCCTGCGCTGGAAAAGCCGATCCGCAAAGCGGAGAAAGCTGCGGCCAGAGCAGATAAGGCGCAGGCCAATATTCCAAAGAAAAAGGTCAGGCAGACGGTTATTGACCCGGATACCGGAAAAAAGACCTCGAAGCTGACCTTTGAGGACAAGAAAAAGCCACCCTCCAAAGTTTCTCAAGGGATCAAGGAAGCTCCTGTCCATCTGGTCGCGGGCAAGCTCCACAAAGAAATCCGGGAAACAGAACAGGACAATGTGGGCGTGGAAAGCGCCCACAAGTCCGAGGAGGCGGTGGAGACCGGCGCTTATCTGGTGCGGGAGGGCTACCGCAGCCACAAGCTGAAGCCGTACCGCAAAGCAGCCCAGGCAGAGCGCCAACTGGAAAAGGCAAATGTAAATGTCCTGTACCAGAAATCCTTGCAGGAAAATCCCCAGTTTTCCAGCAATCCTCTTTCCCGCTGGCAGCAAAAGCAGGCCATCAAAAAGCAGTATGCCGCCGCCAAGCGCACCGGTCAGACTGCCGGAAATACCGCCCAGGCTGCGTCCAAAACTGGAAAAGCCGCAAGGACGGTAAAAGAAAAGGCACAGCAGGCAGGGGCATTCGTCATGCGCCACAAGAAGGGCTTCCTGATCGCAGGGGTTTTGTTCCTCATCGCCTGTATGCTGATGAATACCATGTCCTCTTGTTCCATGATGGCGCAGAGCATCGGTTCCGTTCTCTCCGGCACCACCTATCCGTCGGATGACCCGGAAATGCTGGCGGTGGAGGCAGATTATGCAGCCAGAGAAGCCCAGTTGCAGGAGGAAATCGACAACATCGAAAGTAGCCACCCAGGGTATGACGAGTATCGCTATGACCTTGGTATGATCGGCCATGACCCCCATGAGCTGGCGGCCTTTCTCTCTGCTGTCTTGCAGGGCTACACCAGGCAAAGCGCCCAGGCAGAGCTGGCGCGTGTGTTTGCAGCACAGTATCAGCTGACGCTTACCGAGGAAGTGGAGATCCGCTATCGCACGGAGACCTCCACCGACCCGGAGACCGGCGAGACCACCTCAGAAGAAGTCCCCTATGAGTATTACATTCTGAATGTGAAACTCACCAGCAAGCCCATTTCCGCTGTGGCGTCGGAGCTATTGACCCCGGAGCAGATGGAAATGTATCAGGTCTATCGACAGACCATGGGCAATAAGCCGCTGTTGTTTGGCGGCGGTTCCCCTGATACCAGCGGCTCGGAAGATCTGTCCGGTGTGCAGTTCATCAATGGCACTCGTCCCGGAAACCCTCAGCTGGTGGAACTGGCGAAAAGTCAGGTGGGAAATGTGGGCGGTTATCCCTACTGGAGCTGGTACGGTTTTGACAGCCGCGTGGAATGGTGCGCCTGCTTTGTATCCTGGTGCTATAACCAGGCAGGAAAAAGTGAACCGCGATTTGCAGGCTGTGAGTGGCAGGGCGTTCCGTGGTTCCAGTCTCATGGACAGTGGGGCGCACGGGGGTATGAGAACATTGCTCCCGGCGATGCCATTTTCTTCGATTGGGACTTGGACGGCAGCGCCGACCATGTGGGCATCGTTGTCGGCACCGATGGCAGCCGTGTTTATACCGTGGAGGGAAATTCCGGCGATGCCTGCAAGATCAAGAGTTATGACCTGAATTATCAGAGTATCAAGGGCTACGGTCTGATGAACTGGTAACAGAGATTTTTAGAAGGAGTGATAGACGATGGCAAAGAACAAAATTGAACGCATTGACCAGGAGATTACAAAGGTCCGCGAGAAAATCGCAGAGTATCAGGAAAGGCTCAAGGTGCTGGAGGCACAGAAAACCGAGGCAGAAAATCTGGAGATCGTTCAGATGGTGCGCGCACTGCGTATGACCCCGGCCCAGTTGAGCGCTATGCTGTCCGGCGGCACAGTTCCCGGCAGTTTGGCTGATGACAACAACGAACAGGAGGAAAACAGCTATGAGGAATAAACGATTGCTCCGAACACTTTCCGCCCTTTGCCTGACGCTGGTTTTGGCATCGGGCTTTACCGTTCCCGCTTTTGCCCAGGGCGCAGCGCCGCCCCCGGCAGAGGATACCACCAATGACAGCAATGTGGTGGTGGAAGAAACGGAAAAAGCACCTCCGCTGACCCCGGATGGTAACGCCGCTCTGGTGGATGATTTTGGTGGCAACAAGCAGCTCATTACCGTTACCACCAAGGCAGGCAACTATTTTTATATCCTGATCGACAGGGCCAACGAGGATAAAAAGACTGCTGTTCACTTTCTGAACCAGGTGGATGAAGCGGACTTAATGGCGCTGATGGAGGATGGAAAACCCAAAGAGGAGCCGCCTGCGGTGTGCAGATGCACGAAGAAATGTGAAGCAGGGGCAGTCAATACGGGCTGTCCGGTCTGTGTAACTGATAAGAGTAAATGTACGGGAAAAGCACCGGAACCTCCGGCAGAAACACCGGAGCCGGAAAAAGAGAAGCCTGCCGGACTGAACCCGGCTGCCCTGATCCTTCTGCTGGCTCTGCTGGGCGGCGGTGGCGTATTTGCCTACTTGAAGCTCGTTAAGAATAAGCCTAAGACCAAGGGCAATGACAGTCTGGACGATTATGATTATGGCGAGGAAGATTCCGAGGAATGGGAAACCGAGGATGAGGAGTCGGACGAGCCTGACGCTGACGGGGGCAGCGCAGAAGAAGATGACGAGGACAGCGTGAAATGACCCGTTTCACAGACAGTCCCTATGAACGCATGATGACACGCAGGCCGGAGGGCGGGAAGGAAACTTCCCGTCCTCCCTCTTTGCCCCAAAGCCACCCCTGTTATGGCTGCGGGAATTATGGAAGTCCCTGCGTAGGCGTCTGCCATCGTGAGATGGAACGCTGGCTCAAAGAAAGGAAACGAAAAAAATGAGTGTTCTGATTATATTTATCAAGCTGATTGCTGTTTTTGACCTGCTGGTAATTGCTGTGTATTTTGGCGGCGACATTCTTTCTACCATGTTAAACAAACTCCGGAAAAAACCGAAACAGGAAGATCCCTTTGATTTCTCCCTGGATGCCGCAACGGTTCCCTTGTCCATAGATTCCATCCGTCAGCTTTATTCAGGAGACGCGGCGGATTTTGTGGAAGAAAAGATCCTGCCAAATGCGGAGAAAACGATGGCTGTTTTGACGGATCAGGAACAGACAGCAGCCCGTCTGCTCCTATCTGCCCTGATCGGTTTTCTTGCAGCAGAAGCTCCTATGGATGAACAGAGCTTTCCTATGGTAATGGAACTTCTGAACTGTATGGAGGGTGAAAAAGAGGATGGTTGTCAGGATGCAGTAGAAAGTTTGCTTGAAGATGCTGTCCGCAATACCCACCGCCATGAAGAATATTACAGCAATTATCAACGCTACCAGCTGATGCAAGTGGATAAAACCCGTGTCATTTTGGCTTGCCGCATCATCATCAATGACCTGCTGGGAAAACTGTACCGCTATGACTACCGGTTCGGTTATAACCTGCTGCTGGATGAGGAAAACAGCATAGAGAAAAAACTGCACACGCCTGTGCTGGAAGAATGGGAGGATGAAGAAGATGAGATATAAATTGGTGATTGCTGAAAAACCGTCGGTTGCCCAGAGTTTGGCTGCGGTGATCGGTGCAACTGCCCGTAAGGACGGGTATCTGGAGGGCAATGGCTGGCGTGTCAGCTGGTGCGTGGGGCATCTGGCCGGGCTTGCAGATGCAGACAGCTATGACCCCAAGTACGCCAAGTGGCGATATGATGACCTGCCTATCCTGCCGGAGTATTGGCAGATGGTGGTGGGAAAGGATAAGAAAAAGCAGTTTGATATTCTCAAAAAGCTGATGAACGCCCCGGATGTAACGGAAGTGGTAAATGCCTGCGATGCCGGACGCGAGGGCGAGCTGATCTTCCGCAGTGTCTATGAGCTGGCAGGTTGTCAAAAGCCGATGAAAAGGCTCTGGATTTCTTCGATGGAGGACTCCGCCATAAGGGAAGGCTTTGCAAACCTGCGCCCTGGTGCGGACTATGACGGACTTCGAGATGCTGCCCTCTGCCGTGCCAAGGCCGACTGGCTGGTGGGGATCAATGCCACAAGGCTTTTTTCCGTGCTGTATCACCGCACACTCAACATCGGGCGTGTTATGTCCCCAACTCTGGCACTCATTGTCCAGCGAGAAGCTGAGATCGACACCTTTAAGCCGGTTCCCTTTTATACCGTGGCGCTGGAGCTGCCCGGTCTTACCGTATCCGGGGAGCGCATGGCGGATAAGCCCGCTGCCGAGCAGCTGAAAGAAGCCTGCCGGGATGCAGCTGTCACGATCAAAAAGGTGGAGCGCAAGGAAAAGTCCGAAAAGCCGCCTGCCCTCTATGACCTGACTACTCTGCAAAGAGATGCCAACCGCCTGCTTGGATTTACAGCCCAGCAGACCCTGGACTATCTGCAAAGCCTGTATGAAAAGAAGCTCTGCACCTATCCCCGTACTGACAGCCGCTATCTGACCGGTGATATGGCAGACAGCCTGCCGGTGCTGGTCAATCTGGTTGCCAATGCTATGCCGTTTCGCAAAGGGATCGCCATTACCTGTGATCCGCAGACGGTCATCAACGATAAGAAAGTAACCGACCACCACGCAGTAATCCCTACCAGAAATCTCAAGGATGCAGACCTTTCTGCCCTTCCTGCGGGAGAAAAAGCGGTGCTGGAGCTGGTGGCCCTGCGTCTGCTGTGCGCCGTAGCCCAGCCCCATATCTATTCGGAAACCGTTGTGATTGCAGCGTGTGCCGGTGGGGAGTTTACCGCCAAAGGAAAAACGGTGAAGCACCCCGGATGGAAAGCACTGGAGGACGCTTACCGTGCCAAAATGAAGGATGCAGAGCCGAAAAAAGAGGGCGCAGAGAAAGCCCTGCCGGAGCTGACCGAAGGACAGACCCTTTCGGTTGCTGCTGCAATCGTCAAAGAAGGCAAAAGCAGTCCGCCTCAGCACTTTACGGAGGACACCCTATTGTCCGCGATGGAGACTGCCGGAAAAGAGGATATGCCGGAGGATGCCGAGAGAAAAGGTCTGGGGACACCGGCCACCCGTGCCGGTATTTTGGAAAAGCTGGTATCTGCCGGTTTTCTGGAACGAAAAAAGAGCAGGAAAACGGTGCAGCTTCTCCCTTCCCACGATGCAGTCTCCCTGATCACCGTTCTGCCGGAACAGCTGCAATCGCCGCTTTTGACTGCCGAGTGGGAGTACCGCCTGGGCGAGATCGAGCGTGGGCAGCTTGCCCCGGAGGAGTTTTTGGACGGGATCAGCGCCATGCTGAAAGACCTGGTAGGGACTTATCAGGTCATCAAGGGAACCGAGTACCTGTTCACTCCGCCCCGTGAGGTGGTAGGCAAATGCCCTCGCTGCGGCGGTGAAGTTGCAGAACTGCAAAAAGGCTTCTTCTGTCAGAATGATTCTTGCAAATTTGCAATCTGGAAAAATAACAAATGGTGGGCTGCCAAGAAAAAACAGCCGACCAAGGCTGTGGTGTCTGCGCTGCTGAAAGATGGCCGTGTCCGTGTGACGGGGCTATATTCGGAGAAAACCGGCAAGACCTACGATGCCACTGTGGTTTTGGAGGACGATGGACAGTACGCCAACTTCAAGCTGGAATTTGACCAGCGGAAAGGAGGCAGCCGATGAAGCTCTCTTTAGTGGAACGGGAAACCATTCTCCTCTATAACCAGGCAGAACCAATGGCTGAGGTCTACACCCACGATCCCCGTCTGATGGAGAAGCTGGAATTGCTGGCAAAAAAGCACCCCGACCAGATCACCCGAAAGGACGCCCATAACTTTACCGTCCCCAAGCGGTGTGTATCAGTCAGGGAGCCATACAGCGCAGAACGCCGCAAAGCTGCCAGTGAGCGTGCGAAAGCTGCCGGATACCAGCCCCCTGTGAGAAAGTCCAGCAGTTAAAGGCACATGGCAGAGAATGTATTTGAAGCAGTCAAGCAGTCGGTCAGCACCAGAGAAGCGGCAGAGTTTTATGGGATCGAGGTCAAACGAAATGGTATGGCCTGCTGTCCCTTTCACGATGATAAGAACCCCAGCATGAAGGTAGACCAGCGGTTCCACTGCTTTGGCTGCGGTGCAGATGGGGATGTGATCGACCTGACCGCCCAGCTCTACAACCTTTCCCCAAAAGAAGCGGCGGAGAAACTGGCACAGGACTTTGGCCTGATCTATGACAGTCAGGCCCCTCCCCGCAGGAAATATGTCCGGCAGAAAACCGAGGCACAAAAGTTTCGGGAGGACCGGCAGCGGTGTTATCGCGTACTGTCCGATTACTACTATCTGCTGAAAAAATGGGAGGCCGACAATTCTCCCCGGACACCAGAGGAGGAACCGCACCCCTGTTTTGTGGAAGCGATCCAGAAGAAAACCTATGTAGAGTACCTGCTGGACCTTTTTCTTTATGAAAGCGAAGAAGAACAAAAGGCATGGATTGCAGACCACACAGCAGAAATCACACACTTGGAAAGGAGATTGAAAATCATGGCTGAGAACAAACCCACCAACCGAGAGCGGCTAAGGGAAATCACAGATGGCATCGAGCAGGGCATCAAAGAACTGTTCGAGAGTGAAAAGTATATGCGCTATCTGTCTGTTATGTCCCGCTTCCACCGCTATTCGGTAAACAACACCATGCTCATCTATATGCAGAAGCCGGACGCCACTTTGGTGGCCGGATACAATAAGTGGAAAGACCAGTTTGAGCGTCATGTAAAAAAGGGCGAGCATGGCATTACCATCATTGCCCCCACACCATACAAGAAGAAAATCGAGGAGCAGAAGCTGGACCCGGACACCAAGGCTCCGATTCTGGATCAAGACGGAAAGATCGTTACAGAGGAAAAAGAAATTGAGATCCCCATGTTTCGCCCGGTCAAGGTCTTTGATGTGAGCCAGACTGATGGGAAACCTTTGCCGGAGCTTGCTTCCTCCCTTTCCGGCAATGTACCCAATTATGAGGCATTCATGGAAGCTCTGCGCCGCAGTGCGCCGGTGCCGATCACTTTTGAAGCAATGGCCGCCGATACGGACGGCTATTTTTCTGCCGATCATCAGAAAATCGCCATTCGTCAGGGCATGAGTGAGGTGCAGACGGTTTCGGCCACGGTCCACGAGATTGCCCACAGCAAGCTCCATGACCCTAAAAAATATGAAGTGCTACCGTCATGGAAGGTTGTGCTGGAGAGTGAAGGTGGAACCAAGCATGATTTCAAGCTGGATTTTGCCACAGAAAGAGAAGCTGAACAGTTTGCTTCTGATATGGATTGGCGCTATGTGGACGAAAATCAGTTTGAATGGCGTCTTGCAGTTGAGGAAGATCCAACCGCAGAAAAACAGGCAATCAAAAATCGCCACACGGAGGAAGTGGAGGCTGAAAGCATCTCCTATGCGGTTTGCAAGTATTTTGGCATTGAGACCGGAGAAAACAGCTTCGGCTATATTGCAAGCTGGAGTCAGGGCAAGGAACTGAAAGAGCTGAGAGCCAGTTTGGAGACCATCAATAAGACCTCCGGCACTTTGATCTCTGACATTGAGCGCCACTATAAGGAAATCTGCAAAGAGCGTGGAATTGACCCCAATACAAAAGCAGAGCCGGAAACCGCCCCGATAGAGCAGCCGACTGGCAATCTAACCTACTATGTAGCAGAGTGCATGGAGTTTCCAAACCTCGGAGAATACCATGATAACCTGTCTTTGGAGGAAGCAATCCGCATTTATCAGGAGATTCCGGCAGAGCGAATGAACGGGATCAAAGGAATTGGTTTTGAGCTGAAAGACGGAAGCGACTATGAAGGACCGTTTCCGATTTTGACCGGGCAGACCATTGACCTGGATACCATCCAGGCAATCGACTATTACCGTGATAATCCTCTGGTGCAAAAAGCGGTAAAGGAACTGGCTGCGGCCATGCCGGAAATGGAGGTGCTGGGGGCGGACGCCAACCAGCAGGAGGCTTTGTTTCTGATCGACGGTGCCACCTATCTTCATATCCAGCCCTGTGACAGCGGCTGGGACTACACCCTTTACGATGTTGCATCCATGAAAGAGCTGGATGGCGGTCAGCTGGATATGCCGGAGCTTTCCCGCATGAAGGCAGTTCTTCAGATTTGTGATGACAACGATTTGGGCAAAGACTCGGTAAAATACGCACCGTTGTTCATGATCGAGACCTTGCAGGAAGCTGCCTATCAGCAGATGCAGGCAGAGGCCAGTCAGGTGGCTGTTTCTTCCCAGCTGCCGGAGGCACAGGAACAGACACTGGATGAATACCCAACGCCGGATGAGCAGGTCTCCACACCGGATATGCAGGAATACGGCTACTCCTATGATGGGATGCTCCCTGTTACCAGAGAACGGGCGCTGGAACTGGATGCCGCCGGTTTGACTGTCTATGTGCTGCATGAGGACAATACGGAAAGCATGGTGTTTGACCCACAGGAGATCATGGAGCATGGCGGTCTTTTCGGTGTGGACCGTGAGGAATGGGAGAAAAGCCCTCAGTTCCACGAAAAAGTCATGGAGCGTCAGGCACATCAGCAGGAACGAGAACAGGCATTTCTTTCCCAGAACAGAGACTGCTTCGCCATCTATCAGGTAAAGCATACCGATGAATTGCGTGACATTCGCTATGAAGGGCTGGACTGGCTTCGCTCCATCGGGCAGACGGTAAAGCGTGAAAACTATGATTTGGTCTACACTGCCCCGCTGGAGCCATGCAAGTCTCCGCAGGTTGCCGTTGAACAGCTTTATAATCAGTTTAACAACGATCATCCGGCAGACTACCACCATCCCTCCATGAGCGTCAGCGACATCGTTGCGATCAAGCAGGACGGTAAGGTATCCTGTCATTACTGTGACAGCGTTGGTTTTACCCAGATCCCCGGATTCCTGCCGGAAAATCCGCTGAAAAATGCGGAGATGGCCGTGGAGGACGATTACGGCATGATCGACGGTATCATCAACAATGGCGCAAAAGAGCCTACGGTGGCAGAGCTGGAACAGCAGGCCCGAAGCGGTCAGCCCATTTTCCTGATGGACTTGGCTGACGCCGTTTATCGGGAGGAACGGGAAAAGAAAAAATCCGTTGTGGATCAGCTGAAAAGACAGCCCCGGACGGAACACAAAAAGACAGCACCCAAAAAGAGTGCGGAAAGGGAGATTTGATATGGGAAACTTTACTTTTGAGGAAATGAACCTGATGTGCATTTACAATACCGGCAGCCGCACCGGATTGATCAACAGCCTGCGTGAGATGCGCGGCGAGCTTTCGCCGGAGGAAACGGAACTGAGGGAGCTGACCGACAGCGCCCTTACGAAGCTCTGTGCGATGACCGATGAGGACTTTGCCCAGCTGGAGCTGTACCCGGATTTTGACCAGTAAACACCATAACCGCAGGGATGGGGTGGCAATCTGCCACCCCACCCTTTTTACCTAAAAACTGAAAGGAGGACAGAACACCATGCCAACCAAAGCTGAACAATATGCACAGATGGCGGACAAGGTGGCAACACAGCTCACGGGGAGCTGGCAGGAATGGGCAGGGTTTCTCACCACTGCTTCCCGCCTTTACAAGTACCCGTTCCATGAGCAGCTGATGATCTACGCCCAGCGACCGGACGCTACCGCCTGTGCGGAGTACGATTTGTGGAATGAAAAGATGGGCCGGTATATAAGGCGCGGTTCCAAGGGGATCGCGCTGGTGGACGATTCCGGGGACAGACCCCGCCTGCGCTATGTCTTTGACATTTCCGACACCGGAACCCGTGAACATTCCCGCACTCCCTGGCTGTGGCAGCTGGAGGAGCGCCATCTGGATTCGGTGCAGGCCATGCTGGAGCGCACCTACGATGTCTATGGTGATGACCTTGCCGGACAGCTCACCAAGGTAGCCGGAAAACTGGCTGAGGAATACTGGACGGAGCATCAGCAGGACTTCTTCTATATCGTTGACGGTTCCTTTTTGGAGGAATATGATGAGTATAACATCGGAGTGCAGTTCAAGGCAGCCGCCACCGTCAGTATCACTTACGCTTTGATGTCCCGCTGCGGACTGGAGCCGGAACGCTACTTCGACCACGAAGATTTCATGGCGATCTTTGATTTCAACACCCCGTCCACCATCGGGGCGCTGGGAACAGCGGTCAGCCAGATCAACCAGCAGGTGCTGCGGCAGATCGGCGTTACCGTCCGAAATGCAGAGCGCGAAGCCAACCAAGAAAGGAGCAAACAAGATGAACAATCCCATGACCTATATCCAGAACGGAGACTATCTGATTCCCGACCTGAAGCTGAGCCAGCAGCCGGAGAAACCCCTGGGCAAGTACGGAAGGATGAGGAAAACCTACCTGAAGGAACACCGTCCCATCCTCTACAACCAGATGTTGCTGAGCGAGAAGTTGTACCAGCACCTTCTGGAGATCGACGAGACCGCCCAGAACAGACTGGAGCAGATGATGCCCCAGCTGGCGAAGGAAGCGGGAGCCACCGAGGAACTGAAAGCCAGCGATCCCATGAAGTGGGTGGGGCTGATGAACACCTGCAAAGCCCAGGCAGAGGAGATCCTGATGGCGGAGCTTATCAACAGCTGACCCTAAACCTGTTCCTCTCCGAAGCGGAACAGATCCAATCCATAGATGAAGCAGAGAATGTAGCGCATACATCCTCTGCTTTTTCTTTTGCTCAAAATGATATTGACCATGTGCTGCGTTTGGGCGGCAATACAGACCGCCAGAGGGAGCGTGTGGTTGCAGCCTTTGAAAAGCAGAAAACCACCGCTGAGATTGCCGAGATACTGAAAACGCTGTACCACGGCGGCAACGGCCTTGGCAGTGTGAGCGCATGGTATGCCGAGGATGGTATCCATCTTTCTCATGGGAAGTCTGTCCGTTATGACAGGTCTGCCCAGGTCATTTCCTGGGAGAGCGCCGCAGAGCGTATCGGGGAGCTTTTGGAGAGCGGCCAGTTTGCCTCCAATGTGGAACTTGCAGAAGCGGCAGGCTATGAACGCTCCCTCCTTGCCACAAAGTTCTGGAACCTATATCACGATCTCAGTGAGGACGCCAGAGAAGCCGGATATTTGTCCTGCCTGTCAGAGATCAAGGGCAATGGGTTCCCGGAGGAGACCCACCGCCTGACGGAGCAGCTGAATGACCCGGCCTTCCGTCAGACCCTCAAGGAAGAATACGCCGCCTTCTGGACTGCCTATCAGCAGGACCGTGACCTGTTGCGCTTTCACTACCATAGGCCAAGGGAAATCTGGGAGAACCTGAAAGACCTTGACCTGCCCCGCAGGACTTTTTCTTCGGACCTTTTTCAAGTGCCAACCGTCCAGCACTTCATTACCGAGGATGAGATCGACGCCGCCATGACCGGCGGCAGCGGTTTCGCCGGAGGAAAAGGCCGTATCTATGCGTTCTTCATGGAAAACCACACGGACAAGGAAAAAGTGAGATTCCTCAAAGACGAGTATGGCATTGGCGGACGCTCTCATGCCCTGTCCGGCGCAGCACACAGCGGCGAAGATCACGACGGAAAAGGAGTGCACTATAAAAAGCAGGACTGCCCGGATGTTCACTTGAACTGGGAAAAGGTTGCCAAGCGCATTACCTCTCTTATTCAGAAAGGCCGCTATCTTACCGAACAGGAACAGGCGCAGTATAACAAAATCCAGGCTGAAAAGGAACTGGCCGAAGAAGATGCCATCCAAGCCCAGCAGCCGGATTCTGCCGTGTGGGAATATAACGGTGTCAAGGTGCGCCACCCGGATGATATGATTCTGTATCAGATGGGCGATTTCTTTGAGCTGTACGGTGAGGATGCCAAAGAAGCCGCTGCGGAACTGAACATCAATCTCACTACCCGTGCGATTCCGGGCGGTGGCCGTGTGGAAATGTGCGGGTTTCCGGCAAATCAGCTGGAGCAGATGGTGGAACAGCTGCGTGATAAGCATGATGTGACCATTTCCGCTGTACCGGAGGACGGCAAGGAGCGTCAGGAATATTCCATGCCCTCTATCAACCATGAAGCGGAACAGCACATCAACGCTCAGGAAGCGGAGTTTGGTGCAGACGGGAACAGAGTATTCCGGGATACAGAAGCAACCGCAGCCCCTACAATTCGGGAAATGTACGAGCAGTATAAGCCTGTGGTAACTGCCGCCATTTCCGAGGATGCCGCATACCGCAATGCCTGCGGTCATTCTGACCGTGAAAATGCTGTCATCGAGGGCAATGCTGCTGTGCGCCGTGCGGTCCTTGGCTCTAAGGATATGGAGCTGATCCGCCTCTATTCGGATGTACCGGAGTTCCGTCAGCGACTGCACCGGGAAGTGATCGACGAAACCTATTCAAAACTCCATGAGCTTCTGCGCCCTCTTTCTCAGGAAGATATTGATACTGCCCTTTGTGCATGGAACGGCAATATTGAGAGTAAACACGCTGTCGTCCGCTATATGAAAGACCATGCAAGAGAGAAAGATACCGCTGCATGGCTGGCTCAGGAATACGGCGGCAGTAACAGCAACAGCCTGTTCATTACTCGTGCCGGAAGCCCGGAGGAAATGCAGCTGCCCTGGCCGAAGGTACAGCGCCGGATTGCCCAGCTCATTCAGGAGGACCGGTTCTATACCGAAGAAGAACAGGACCGTTTTGACAATATCGACCCTATCGCCATCCGGGAAGCCCTGGAAGAAAGAGGGGTCGTCAACGGTCAGGTGGCAGACCCGGAAAAACTGGACAATGACCCGTTTATCCAGCGGGTGATGTCGGATGCAGAGCAGATCGCAGCTGCCGAGATAGAGCAGACTTCCGAAGTTTCCATTTCCGATGAGGAATATGATGCAGTTCGCCGCCCAACTCCGCAAAGAACCTCCTATGACCCTGCCGCCCCGGTCTATGCCGTGGGAGATACCGTGTATATCGAGGATGACGCCTATCAGATCACGGAGCTGCGGGATGACACCGTGCAGCTTCTGCCCACCGGTATGGTGTATCCCATCTACCGTGCAGAACACAAAGAACAGTTTGAACAGCTGCTTCGTGCAGACCGCCGCAATGCTTACTATACCGAGTTTCTTCCCGTTGACCCGGACAAGGTAGATCAGGACTTGCGGGATGTATTGGCCCATGGACTGATGGATGAAGCAGATAAAAAACAGGTTTCCACGCTGCTGCAATCCGGCAGGAGCAACAGTGAGATCGCCTACTGGCTGAGTAGAGCCTATTCCGGTGAGATCGAGACGCTGGATCTGGAGACCGGTGATATTGCCGATTACCGTACCACGGCACAGGGCATAGAGCTGGAAGTCATGGATGCAGAGGAAAAGCGTCTGGCTGTGCTGTATTTTCGCTGGGATGAGGTTGCGCCTTTGCTGCGCGGGATGTATGCCCGCCAGCTGGACGGTTTTGGACAGGAACGCTCCGAACCGGTTGCTGAAGCCCCGGCCCTCCATTCCGAGACCGTAGCCGTTTATCCGGGCGATAAAAACAATCTGCCTTATGATGTGGTGGTGGAACGGCTGCATATCGAGGAGCCGGAGCCACCAGCCCCTGTGACAGAGCCGGAGAAAACCTTTGAGGAAGTGCTGGACGAACACCCGGTTTCCATTCAGGTCAATGGCCAGTGGCAGACCTTCCCCAATGCCAAAGCTGCCGAGGAAGCCTCCTATGAGGAATACAAGGCAAACCTGCTCCGCAATGCACAAAACTTCCGTATTACCGATGAGCATTTGGGCGAAGGCGGTCCGAAAGCTAAGTTCCAGGCAAATATCAATGCCATTCGTTTGCTGAAAAATCTGGAAGCTGCCGGACAGCAGGCAAGCCCCGAACAGCAGGAAGTCCTATCCCGCTATGTGGGCTGGGGCGGTCTTGCCGACGCCTTTGACCCGGAGAAACCGGCATGGGCTTCCGAGTATGCCCAGCTGAAAGAGCTGCTGACCCCAGAGGAATATGCCGCCGCCAGAAGCTCCACCCTCAACGCCCATTACACCAGCCCTACGGTCATTCAGGCCATCTATGAAGCGGTGGGCCGTATGGGGTTTGAGACCGGAAATATTCTGGAGCCATCTATGGGTGTGGGCAATTTCTTCGGTATGCTGCCGGAGGAAATGCGAAACAGCCGTCTGTACGGCGTGGAGCTGGACCCGGTTTCCGGGCGCATCGCAAAGCAGCTCTATCCCAAGGCGGACATCACAGTAGGCGGCTTTGAGACCACCGACAGGCGTGACTTCTTTGACCTTGCCATCGGCAATGTACCTTTCGGTCAGTATCAGGTCAACGACAAAGCCTACAACAAGCTGAACTTTAGTATTCACAACTACTTTTTCGCCAAAGCACTGGACCAGGTGCGTCCCGGCGGCGTGGTGGCTTTTGTGACCTCCCGCTATACCATGGACGCCAAGGATTCCACCGTGCGCCGCTATCTTGCCCAGCGTGCCGAGCTGCTGGGAGCTATCCGTCTGCCTAATGACGCGTTCAAAAAGAATGCCGGTGCCGAGGTGGTATCGGACATCATCTTCCTCCAAAAGCGGGACCGCCCGCTGGACATCGTGCCGGAATGGACTCAGACCGGACAGACAGAGGATGGGTTTGCCATCAACCGGTATTTTATCGACCACCCGGAAATGGTGCTGGGCAGACAGGAGCCGGTAAGCACTGCTCATGGTATGGACTACACCGTGAACCCCATCGAGGGACTGGAGCTTTCCGACCAGCTGCATGATGCAGTGAAGTATATTCATGGCACTTATCAGGAGGCAGAGCTGCCGGAGCTGGGCGAAGGCGAAGCTATTGACACCTCCATTCCTGCCGACCCCAATGTGAAGAACTATTCCTATGCCATTGTAGACGGGCAGGTGTACTACCGGGAAAACAGCCGTATGGTGCGCCCTGACCTCAACGCCACCGCAGAAGCCCGCGTGAAAGGTCTTGTGGGACTGCGTGATTGTGTGCAGAAACTGATCGACCTTCAGATGGATGCAGCGGTTCCGGACAGCACCATTCGGGAGAAGCAGGCGGAACTGAACAGCCTCTATGACAGCTTTTCTGCCAGATACGGTCTCATCAATGACCGTGCAAACCGTCTGGCCTATGCAGATGATTCTTCCTATTACCTGCTCTGTGCGCTGGAAGTCATCGACGAGGACGGAAAGCTGGAGCGCAAGGCGGATATGTTCACCAAACGGACCATCAAGCCCCATCAGGCAGTGGCTGTGGTGGATACGGCAAGTGAAGCGCTGGCGGTGTCCATCTCGGAAAAAGCCTGTGTGGATATGGGCTATATGAGCCAGCTTACCGGAAAAACAAAAGAAGAACTGGCCGGAGAGCTGCAAGGCGTGATCTTCCGTGTACCGGGACAACTGGAGCAGGATGGCACTCCCCATTATGTGACTGCCGATGAATACCTTTCCGGCAATGTACGCCGTAAACTGCGTCAGGCGCAGCGTGCGGCACAGCAGGACCCTTCCTTTGCAGTCAATGTGGAAGCCCTTACTGCCGCCCAGCCTAAAGACCTGGATGCGTCGGAGATCGAGGTGCGCCTGGGTGCAACCTGGATCGACAAAGAGTACATCCAACAGTTTATGTACGAGACCTTCAACACCCCGTTTTACCTCCAGCGCAGCATCGAGGTCAACTATTCCTCCTTTACCGCTGAATGGCAGATCAAAGGAAAATCTTCCGTATCCTACAACGATGTGGCAGCCTACACCACCTACGGGACCAGCCGCGCCAATGCTTATAAGATTTTGGAGGACAGCCTGAACCTGCGAGATGTCCGTATCTATGACACCATAGAGGACGCAGACGGAAAAGAGCGCCGTGTGCTGAACGCCAAGGAGACTACCCTGGCCGCTCAAAAACAGCAGGCGATCCGGGAAGCCTTTAAGGACTGGATCTGGAGAGACCCGGAGCGCCGCCAGACTTTGGTGCGCCAGTACAACGAAGAAATGAACTCTACCCGTCCCCGTGAGTATGATGGCAGCCATATCACTTTTGGCGGCATGAACCCGGCCATTACCCTGCGGGAACACCAGAAAAGCGCCATCGCCCATGTGCTGTATGGCGGTAATACGCTGCTGGCACACGAAGTAGGCGCGGGCAAAACCTTTGAGATGGTGGCCGCTGCTATGGAAGCCAAACGCCTGGGTTTGTGCCAGAAATCTCTTTTTGTGGTTCCAAACCACCTGACCGAGCAGTGGGCGTCGGAGTTTCTGCGCCTCTATCCTTCCGCCAACATCTTAGTCACAACCAAAAAGGACTTTGAGACCCATAACCGCAAAAAGTTCTGCGCCCGTATTGCGACCGGTGACTACGACGCCATCATCATGGGACACAGCCAGTTTGAGCGTATCCCCATCAGCCGGGAGCGTCAGGAACGGCTTCTCTATGAGCAGATCGACGAGATCACCGAGGGCATCGCAGAGGTGCAGACCAGCGGCGGCGAGCGTTTTACCGTCAAGCAGCTGGAGCGTACCCGTAAGTCTCTGGAAGCAAGACTGGAAAAGCTGCAAGCCGAGGGGCGAAAAGACGATGTGGTAACTTTTGAGCAGCTGGGAGTGGACCGATTGTTCGTGGACGAGGCCCACAACTATAAAAACCTGTTTCTATATACAAAAATGCGAAATGTGGCTGGTCTTTCCACATCGGACGCGCAGAAATCCTCCGATATGTTTGCCAAGTGCCGCTATATGGATGAGATCACCGGAAACCGTGGCGTGATTTTTGCCACCGGCACACCGGTCAGCAACTCCATGACCGAGCTTTACACCATGCAGCGTTACCTTCAGTATGAACGCCTGCAAGAACTGAACATGACCCACTTCGACTGCTGGGCTTCCCGATTTGGGGAGACTGTCACAGCATTGGAGCTGGCACCGGAAGGAACCGGCTACCGGGCAAGAACGAGATTCAGCAAGTTCTTTAACCTGCCGGAGCTGATGAACCTGTTCAAAGAAGTGGCCGACATTAAGACTGCCGACCAGCTGAATCTGCCTACCCCGGAAGTGGAATACCACAACATCGTGGCGCAGCCTACCGAACATCAGCAGGAAATGGTCAAGGCCCTTTCGGAGCGCGCATCGCTGGTACACAGCGGAACCGTTGACCCGTCCCAGGATAATATGCTTAAGATTACCTCGGATGGCCGCAAGCTGGGGCTGGACCAGAGGATCGTCAACCAGATGCTGCCGGACGAACCCGGAACAAAGGTCAATCAGTGTGTGGACAATATCATGCAGATCTGGCGGGACGGCGAAGCTGACAAGCTGACCCAGCTGGTGTTCTGCGACATTTCTACACCACAGGCAAAAGCTCCTGCAAGCAAGGCGGCGAAAACGCTGGATAATCCACTGCTTCACGCACTGGAAGGCGCTGTGCCTCTGCCGGAGCAGGAACCGGCCTTTACGGTATATGACGATATTCGTCAGAAACTCATTGCTCAGGGGATGCCTGCTGACCAGATCGCTTTTATCCATGAAGCCAACACCGAAGTCAGGAAGAAGGAGCTGTTCTCCAAAGTCCGTACCGGTCAGGTGCGTGTGCTTATGGGAAGTACCGCCAAGATGGGCGCAGGCACCAATGTGCAGGACCGCCTTGTGGCGCTGCATGACCTGGACTGCCCGTGGAGACCGGGAGACCTTGCCCAGCGCAAGGGCCGTATCGAGCGCCAGGGCAACCAGAATCCCCTTGTTCATGTGTACCGCTATGTGACCGAAGGAACCTTTGACGCATACCTCTGGCAGACGGTGGAGAATAAGCAGAAATTCATCAGCCAGATCATGACTTCTAAATCGCCGGTGCGCTCCTGCGATGATGTGGATGAAACCGCCCTCAGTTTTGCCGAGATCAAGGCTCTGTGCGCCGGAGACCCCCGTATCAAAGAGCGTATGGATTTGGATGTGGAGGTATCCCGCCTGAAGCTGATGAAAGCCGACCACCAGAGCAAGCAGTATCGTCTGGAGGACCAGCTGCTCAAATATTTCCCGGAGGAGATTGAAAAGCACAAGGGCTTTATCAAGGGCTTTGAATCTGACCTGGAGGTTTTGGCAGCTCACCCGCACCCGGAGGACGGCTTTGCCGGTATGGAGATCCGGGGCGACCTGCTGACCGATAAAGAGAACGCCGGTGCAGCCCTTTTGGACGCCTGCAAGGAGGTCAAAACCTCCGATCCGGTACAGATCGGCAGCTACCGGGGCTATGCCATGTCCGTGGAATTTTCCGCTTGGAAACAGGAATATACGCTCCTGCTGAAAGGACAGATGACCCACCGGGCAACCCTTGGTACAGACCCTCGCGGAAATCTTACCCGTATCGACAATGCCCTCGCCCAGATGCCGCAGCGTCTGGAGGCGGCAAAGGCCCAGCTGGATAACCTCTATCAGCAGCAGGCTGCCGCAAAAGAGGAAGTCGGAAAGCCATTCCTTTATGAAGAAGAACTGAAAAGCAAAAACGCCCGTCTGGTGGAGCTGGATACCCTGCTCAACATCGACGGAAAGGGACAGGCACACGCTGAGGCTGTTGTTGCCAAAAGCGCACGGCCTTCGGTGCTGGATCATCTGAAACGCCCGGTGCCGCCACGCAGTACAGACAAGAAACCAAAACAGCATGAGGAGGTGCGATAACATGAATACCAACGATCTGAATACAGCTCTTTATGAAAAGATGGCTGCTGAGCAGGACAAATACAGGGACTGGCTGAAAAGCCAGCCCCCGGAAGAAATCCTGAATCACACCTATGAGTACACGGTTCGTGAGGACATTGTGATGGCGATGGAGGAACTGGAGCTGACCGACGCCCAGGCCAAGGCGCTTTTGGAATCTCCCTCGCCGCTGGCGGATGTGTACCGCTATTTTGAAAAGCTGGAGACCGGCTATATGGATGTAATAAGGGATAGCATTGAGAACCGTGCCGATGATATATGCAGAGCCAAAGAGGAACTGCGAACAACGCCGGTCTATCTTCATTCTGCCGCCTATGCAAAAGAACATGGGGAGCTGGAGCAATACCGGGCTTCCAACAATGTAAATCTCCAATGCAAGGAGTCCATTGAAGCGGCGGTGCGGGAACACTTCGACGGAATGTATCTCAGTCACGATGCGGCAAAGGGTGTGATCGAGACCTATGGCATGGAGCGTGTGGCTATGGTTCTGGCTAACACTGTCCAGCTTCAGAACTGGGATGGGCGCTACTCCCGACGCAACAAAGAATGGGCTAAGACCATTCCCAACGAGAACCCCGAAACCGTCCGTTGTGGTTATGTCCTGAACAGCCACCCTGCTGTGCTGGATGGCTTTATTGATCTGGTGCGTGAAGAACAGCAGCGCAGCCGTACTCAGGGAGAAGAAACGCAACCGTCCCGTCCCTCAGTACGGGATAAGCTCAAACAGGAGCTGCCTGTCCATAAGCCTGCCGCCCCGAAGAAACGAGAGCCGGAGCGATAACTATGACAAAGCGTAAGCGGGATGTTCCGGTTTTGTTTTGGGTGTCCGCAGAAGAATTGGAATTGATCCGTCAAAAGATGCAGCAATATGGGACAGAAAACCTGAGTGCCTATCTGCGGAAGATGGCTGTGGATGGCTATGTGGTGCAGCTGGATTTACCGGAGCTGAAAGAACTGGTTTCCCTTATGCGATATTCCAGCAACAACTTGAACCAGCTAACCCGCAAAGTGCATGAGACCGGGCGGGTTTATGATGCCGATCTGGAGGATATATCCCAGCGGCAGGAGCAGTTATGGGAGGGCGTGAAGGAAATCCTTACACAGCTTTCTAAACTTTCATAACAGGGATAGATACTCCATTTGCGGAGGGAGGAACGGCGTTTCTTCGCCGCACCTTCCTCCGCTTTTTCTTTTTGCCGGTATCCTTGTCTTTTGCCTGTCCATACCGGATAATATGAAATAGAATAGAAGCAAAGGAGTGAAAACAGATGCTGACATTTGAAAAAGTGTTGGAGATTTTTGCAGACTATCTGGCCGCAGATAAGACCATCGAAGTTTATATCAGCCGTCACGGATGTGTAAGGGTTGAATTTGACCAAGACTTTCACTATTGCACCGGCGAGGTGTGCCATACTCCCAAGGAACTGTTCGACCTCTTAGCCGATGATTACCGGACTTATCTGGAGATTGAACTGACCAAAGGCAAACGGGAAGTGACGGAAGATGATGAGAGAGAAGCGGATGCCCTATGCAAACGGTATCTGGACCGCTGGAAGGAGGAACTGGAATGAAGATTTTGAAATGCCTGCTGATGATCGTAACTGCACCGGTCATTTTGGTGCTGACGCTTTTTGTCTGGCTCTGCACGGGGCTGATCTACATATCCGGTCTGGTGCTTGGCCTGCTCAGTACCGTGATTGCTCTGCTTGGCGTGGCTGTGCTGCTTACCTATTCTCCGCAGAACGGTGTGATTCTTTTGGTCATGGCATTTTTGATTAGCCCCATGGGATTGCCGCTGGCTGCGATTTGGTTATTGGGCAAGGTACAGAGTTTGAAATTTGCGATCCAGGATAGGGTGTATGGGTAAATGATGTGAATATAATTTGGAATGAAAAAGAAGCAGGACAATGGGAGATGAGACCCAATGTCCTGCTTCTTGTTTATTCAGAATGAACAGTAATATATTTTTGATTACGACTTTTAGGTTTATCGGGAATCGTCATTTCCAATTGCCCGGATTCTAAAAGCGGATTGATATGCTTCAAGGTGAAATTTCTTAGATCTTTGAAGCCGCAAAATGCTGCAAGCTCTTTCTTTGATTTTGTTTTTGTGCAGAAAGCCAAAATCTGCTCAGATACCGTTGATAGTTCAGCATCTTGGTGGGTAACTTGGTGGATGTCACCCACTAAGTTGTGATTCATATCTTTCAAAAAGGATAGTGTGTATGGATGCACGCTAATATTATAGTGTTTAATTTTGCAAAAAATAGGTTCTCTTTTGTGTATTTACTTTCGTGCTATATTCATGTGTAATGGTAGCACGAAAGGAAGTGATGGGGTATGACAAAATTGGAACGGTTTGCACAGCTGGACGGGATGCTACAAACCTCTCAGGCGATTGCCAGAGGAATTATAAAACCTACTTTTTATGAATATATGCTGAGTTTGGAAAAGGTTTTGACAAATCAAATCTTCGTAAGATGAGGCAGTTCTACTGTACATTCCCAATTCGAGACACACTGTGTCTTGAATTAGGTTGGTCGCATTATCGCCTTTTGATGCGCATACCAGATGAACAGGCACGAACCTTTTATATGGAGGAATGTGTAAAGTCTGCGTGGAGCGTCCGGCAGTTAGAATGGCAGATCAACACAATGTACTATCAGAGGATGAATAAGAGTAACAGGGTGTCGGAATTTTCCCGACACCCTGTTACTCTATCTCATAATCGTCGCTGTCATTCGCTTCACCTGTTGTACAGGTAAAGCACAGGTTGCTACCAGTGATGGCACTTCCCGCTGCCCAAATCGGTGCGCCACAGATAATACATTTTGCACCGTTTTTCTTGGCAGTAAGTGTTTCGTTCAGCGTTTTTACAAGTTCCTTTTTTCGATAGCCTTTATTATTCTTCATGACCATACTGGCAAACGCTTCAACAGAAATTGGTTGCATTATTGGGTTATATCTCCTTGAATTATTTAGAAAATTATGTTTGTGTTTTCGGGGTTAGGCGGTCATATTGGATGACGGTCTCTCCGGTAGTTAAATTCTTTTTTTCTTTATAGAGCATGGTATAGCGCGGCTGTCCCTCTGTGTAATCTTTCTTCTCTTTCGGGAAGAAAGACCGACAGAAATATTTTCCGGTGTCCTTGTGTTCTGCAATAAAAATGTAAATGTCGCTGTTTTCCAACGGAGTTGATAATAAATAGTCCGCTTCAATTAAAGAGAACTGATTTAATTTTGCATTGTAACGGAACACCAGACGGTTATCGTCCAAGAGTTGTTCAATCAAAGCCAACGGTTCAAACCGATTTTCAATTTGAGGCAGATAATGGCTTTTCGCTAAAGTCTCATAGGTGGTGCTTCCGATTATGATTTCATCAAATACAGAGCCGCGATTTTGTTTTGCTATCCGCAAATCTTTTAGTTTTCCAAGCCCCATCAGATGATGAAAGTCCAATTTGGAAAAGCCAATCACTAACTCTACGGTTTTTCCCTTTCGGCCAATAATAATTCGATACTGTATTTCCAATAATTTTTCAAATGCTTTTGCACACTTTTGTAATTTATCCATAAAACCTCTCTGTCCATAAAGAAAGCCGCCCTGCAACGCAAGGCGGCTTTGAGCATTTTCTTTCGGCTTTGCAGCCTACTCCGGTTTGAGGTTACTGCACAACCCCTACTGAAAGCTCTGCATAACAAGGCATTCCGGTACGCTATTATGCTTCAACGCTTTGGCAGACACACGCCGTTGCCCACCTTGTACTATTATTATATGCAACTTTAGAAAATATGTCAATCCCCATGAAAAATCAAAAAATATCTTTTCTGCTTATGAGAAAGGAGGTCCCTTCTATGGCAACCACAAGAATCATGCCGCTTCATGTCGGCAAGGGCCGCACAGAAAGTCGGGCGATCAGTGACATCATCGACTATGTGGCCAATCCAAAGAAAACAGATA
>OHLX01000301.1_pt1 | contig 24103 bp, 19 predicted proteins | sample 1569241 | NCBI WGS metagenome assembly OHLX01 (sample SAMEA3879521, study PRJEB24766) | human gut metagenome | biome: human-associated habitat; feature: feces | place: USA | collected 1985/1987 | reverse complement strand
CAGTCCCGGTCAAAGTCCACCTCGTCGGCGAACAGCTTGCCGTCCAGCGCGCCGAAGGTGCCGAAGGCGTCGGCGGAAAAGAGGACGCCGTCGGTGACGTCGAGGGTCACCATGGCCTCCGGCCAGTGAACCATAGGCGCGCCCACAAAGGTGACGGTGTGCTTGCCGAAGGAGAAGGTGTCGCCCTCCTTCACCTCGATGCACTCATGTCCGTCCACATGGAAGCCGAACTGCCGCATGAGCATGAATGCCTTCTCGTTGGAGATTAGTTTCACCTTGGGATGGCGTAGCAGGATCTCCTCGATGCAGGCGGCGTGATCCGGCTCCAGATGGTTGACCAGCAGGTAGTCCAGCTCGCGGCCATCCAGCACATACGCCAGATTTTCCAAAAGCTGGCGGCAGGCAGACCAGTCCACCGTGTCAAAGAGCACCGTCTTTTCATCCAGCAGGCAGTAGGCGTTGTAGCTTACGCCCCGGGGAATGGGAAAGCAGTTTTCAAACAAGGCCAGGCGATGGTCGTTGGCGCCCACCCAGTAGAGGTCGTTCGTTACTTTACGCACGCAATACATCTTATCTTACCTCCTTCACGGCCTCAAGCCTTTACAAATTGATCCTTCGTCTCCGCGCACTCGGGACACACCCACTCGGCGGGAAGCTGCTCAAAGAGCGTACCGGGCGCGATCTCGCCGTCCTCGTCGCCCAACTCCGGCACATACTCGTAGCCGCAGCCGCTGCAGACGTAGCGGTCGCCGATGGGGGCGGGCTTCGGCGGCGTGGGCCGCTTCATCTTTACCATGGGCGGCGCGGGCAGCTTTTCGCCGCTATCCAGCGCGGCAGTGAGCAGGGGCAGGATCTCCTCCACGTCGCCCACGATGCCGTAGTCAGCCACACCGAAGATGGGGGCGGACTCATTCTTGTTGACGGCGATGATGCACTCAGAATCCTGCATACCTGCGGTGTGCTGGATAGCGCCGGAAATGCCCAGAGCCACATAGATCTTGGGATGGACGGTCTTACCAGTCTGACCGACCTGATGGTCAGCGGTCATCCAGCCGGCATCGGTGACGGCACGGGATGCACCGACAACGCCGCCGCCCAGAGCTGCAGCCAGCTGCTCAGCCAGCTCGATGCCCTTGTTGACGTCCTTGCTGATACCACGGCCAACAGAGACGATGACGTCTGCACCGATGAGGTCGACCAGCTTCTCAGCTGCCTTCTCAACGCTCAGGACCTCGGTCTTGATGTCGTCAGCGGTCAGGCTGAATGCGGGCTTCACGATCTGGCAGGCATCGGCCTTGGCCTGATCGAAGGGAGCCTTCTTCATGACGCCGGGACGGACGGTAGACATCTGAGGACGGAAACGGGGGCAGATGATGGTAGCCATCAGATGGCCGCCAAAAGCAGGACGGGTCATCTTCAGGTTGCGGTCCTCGTAATCGAACTTCTGCTTGGACAGGTCGATGGTGGAGCTCTCCTTCAGGAACTCGACATACTTTGCAGTGTCGATGTCCAGATGGGTAGCATCAGCGGTCAGGCCGGTGTGCAGACGAGCTGCGCAGCGGGGGCCAAGGTCGCGGCCGATGTTGGTAGCACCGATCAGCAGGACCTCAGGCTTGTACTCGTTGACCATGTCGCAGACGACCTTGGCGTATGCGTCAGTGGTGTAATCCTTCAGCAGCGGGCTGTCGCAGACCATGACCTTATCGGCACCATAGCCGCCCAGCTCTTTTGCAATGCCTTCGACGTTGTCGCCCAGCAGCAGGCCGGTGACTTCGCAGCCCAGCTCATCAGCCAGCTTGCGGGCCTCGCTGACCAGCTCAAAATCAGTGGACATCAGTGCGCCCTGGCGCTGCTCGCAGAAGACCCAGACGCCCTTGTATTCGTTAAAATCAGCCATTGTAATCCTATGCTCCTTTCATCAGATCAGGTGCTTCTTGGCCAGGATACCAGCCAGCTGTGCAGCGGTATCGTCGCCAGTCAGCATAGTGCCTGCGCCCTTCTGCGGAGGAGTGAAGGACTTGAAGACGTTCGTCGGAGAACCCTTCAGACCGATGGTATCGACCTCGATCAGCGGATCGTCCTTCAGAGCGTTGTAATCGAACACTTCCATCGGCTTATCGTAGCAGGTGAAGATGCCGTTGACGCTCATGTAGCGGGGCTGATTCAGCTCCTTGATGCAGGTCAGCAGGCAGGGAGTCTGCACCTTGACCATCATGTAGCCGTCTTCCAGCATACGCTTGACCGTGAGGCTGTTGCCATCCTTCTGGATGTCAGCAACATAGGTCACCTGAGGCAGGTGCAGCTTCTCAGCGATCTGAGGACCGACCTGTGCGGTATCACCGTCGATTGCCTGACGGCCGCAGAACACGACGTCCTCGGGGCCGACACCGATCTTATTGACAGCAGCAGCGAGGATCTGGCTGGTCGCGAAGGTATCAGAACCACCGAACTCACGGCCAGAGACCAGAACAGCCTTATCAGCGCCGCGGGCCAGCAGCTCACGGAGCATACCCTCGGCCGGCGGGGGACCCATAGTGACGACAACGACTTCGCAGCCGGTCTCGTCCTTCAGCTTCAGAGCGGCCTCCAGAGCGTTCAGGTCATCGGGGTTGGTGATGGTTGCCATAGAGGCACGGTCCAGAGTACCATCCGCCTTGACAGCCACCTTACCGGAGGTATCAGGAACCTGCTTTACACAAACGATTGCTTTCATTGTAAATCTTGCCTCCCTTACTTCAGCAGCGCGCCGGAAATGACCATCATCTGCACTTCGCTGGTGCCCTCGTAGATCTCAGTGATCTTGGCATCACGCATCATGCGCTCGATGGGGTAGTCACGGGTGTAGCCGTAGCCACCGAACAGCTGCAGGCAGCGGCGGGTCACGTCGCTTGCGGTGCGGGCTGCGATGAGCTTAGCCTGAGCAGCCTCGACGCTGTAGCGGACCTTTGCGCCATTCATAGCTTCCTGCTTCTTCAGAGCGGCAGCGTAGACCAGATACTTTGCAGCCTCGATACGGGCCTTCATCTCGGCCAGCTCGAACTGGGTGTTCTGGAAAGCGGAGATGCTGCGGCCGAACTGCTTGCGCTCCTTGACGTAAGCGACGGTCTCCTGCAGAGCGCCCTCGGCGATGCCCAGAGCCTGGGAAGCGATACCGATACGGCCGCCGTCCAGAGTAGCCATAGCCAGCTGGAAGCCCTTGCCGCGCACGCCCAGCATACGGTCCTTCGGGATGCGGCAGTCCTCAAAGATCAGCTCGCAGGTAGAAGAACCACGGATGCCCATCTTATCCTCAGCCTTGCCGACGGAGAAGCCCGGGTCGGTACGCTCCACGATGAAGGCGGAGCACAGCTTGGTGGGACGGCCCTTCTTGTCGAGGACCTTATCGGTAACAGCGATGACGATGAACACGTCAGCGTAGCCTGCGTTGGTGATGAAGATCTTGGAGCCGTTCAGCACCCAGTGATCGCCATCTTCCACAGCAGTGGTCTGCTGGCCCTGAGCGTCAGTACCAGCGCCCGGCTCGGTCAGACCGAAAGCACCCAGCCACTCGCCGCTGCACAGCTTGGGCAGATACTTTTCCTTCTGCTCGGGAGTGCCGTTCTCATAAATAGGTGCTGCGCACAGGCTGGTGTGTGCGGAAACGATAACACCAGTGGTGCCGCAGACCTTGCTCAGCTCCTCAACAGCCATGACGTAGGACAGGACGTCGCCGCCTGCACCGCCAACGGAGGTGGGGAAGTAAATGCCCATCATACCCAGCTTGCCCATCTTCTCGACGGTCTCCTTGGGGAAATACTCTTCGGCATCGACTTTCTTTGCCAGAGGCTTGACTTCGTTTTCAGCAAACTCGCGGTACATCTTCTGCACCATCTGCTGCTGCTTGGACAGAGTAAAATCCATCGCTATATCCTCCTAACGGATGTTTTTCTTTCAGCACAGGGCAGCTACACTCATGTCCTGTGCAAACAAATTCCTCCCGGCCGTTTTCTTCGGGACGACCGAGAGAAATTTCAAACTAATTTACAGCTCGTCGACAGGGGTCTTGGTGCGGTCTGCGTTGTAAACGTAGAAGCCCTTGCCGGACTTGCAGCCCAGATTGCCGCCGCGGACCATCTTACGGATGAGCGGGCATGCACGATACTTGCTGTCGCCGGTCTCCTTGTACAGGACGTCCATAATGGCAAGGCAGATGTCCAGGCCGATGAAGTCGCCCAACTCCAGGGGACCCATCGGGTGGTTGGCACCCAGCTTCATAGCGGTGTCGATGCCGGCGATGTTGGAAACGCCCTCCATCTTGATGAAGGCAGCCTCGTTGATCATCGGGATCAGGATGCGGTTGACGACGAAGCCGGCAGCCTCGTTGACCTGAACGGGGCTCTTGCCGATGGCAACGGAGATCTCCTTGATCTTCTCGACAGTCTCAGCGGGAGTGTTGCAGCCAGCGATGACCTCGATGAGCTTCATGCGGTCTGCGGGGTTGAAGAAGTGCATACCGATCATGGGGCGGCTCAGGCCCTTGCCGATCTCGGTGATGGACAGAGAAGAGGTGTTGGAAGCGAAGATGCACTCGGGCTTGCAGATCTTATCCAGCTCGCCGAAAGTGGTCTGCTTGACCTTCATATCCTCGAAAGCAGCCTCAACGACGAGGTCGCAGTCAGCGCACAGGTCTTCCTTCAGGCCCGGGGTGATAGCAGCGACGATAGCGTCAGCCTTCTCCTGCGTCATCTTGCCCTTAGCGACCAGCTTCTCATAGCCCTTCTTGATCTTTGCCAGACCATTCTCGGCCCACTCCTGCTTGATGTCACACAGAGCAACCGTGTTGCCCTCGACCTGAGCAAATGCCTTTGCGATGCCCTGGCCCATAGTGCCAGCACCGATAACACCGATCTTCATGGGAAATCTCTCCTTTATTATATCTTCTGAATGTAGTGCCTCTCCGTGCCTCCCCTTTCCGGGGAGGCGCTGCAGAGGCGTTATGGTTTAGTTTAGTTGTTCGTGAACACTGCCTTGGGCTTCGGCTTTTCACGGCTCAGGAAGCAGGCCATGCCTTCCTTCTGGTCATGAGTCTCGAAGCAGTCGCCGAACAGCTTCTCTTCGACTTCGACAGCCTTCTCGATGGGGAGGCTGATGCCGTCGTCGATCGCCTTCTTGCAGTTGCGCACGGCGATGGGAGCGTTCTTGGCGATCTTGTTGGCCAGCTTCAGGACATTCTCCATCAGCTCAGCCTGCGGATACACTGCGTTGACCAGGCCGATGCGATAAGCCTCGTCAGCCTTGATGTTCAGTGCAGAGTAGACCAGCTGCTTTGCCATGCCCATGCCGACCAGACGAGCCAGACGCTGGGTGCCGCCGAAGCCCGGGGTGATGCCCAGACCGACTTCCGGCTGACCAAACACAGCGTTGTCGGAGCAGATGCGGATGTCGCAGCTCATAGCCAGCTCATTGCCGCCGCCCAGTGCAAAGCCGTTGACGGCTGCGATGACGGGGATGGGGAAGCTCTCGATCATCAGGAACACATCATTGCCCAGTTTGCCGAAAGCCTCGCCCTCGGCCTTAGTCATGGTGCTCATGGAGCCGATGTCAGCGCCTGCCACGAAGCTCTTGTCGCCTTCGCCGGTCAGGACGATGCAGCGGATGGCGGACTGGTCAACTGCCTCAAAAGCAGCCTTCAGGTCTGCCAGGACTTCGGGGTTCAGGGCGTTCAGTGCCTTCGGGCGGTCGATGGTGATGATCTCGACTGCGCCCTGCACCTCGGTTTTTACAAATGCCATTGTGAAAACCTCCATTCAGGTTATATCTTATTCAAAACAGCCCCGGACAAGGGGCAAGTCTCCGGTCTCGCCCACTGTCCGGGCTGTATCAATATCCGGAGCGACCCTTCAAAGGGAGATCAGTCCATCTCGACGATGGTTGCGCAGCCCATGCCGCCGCCGATGCACAGGGTAGCCAGACCCTTGTGAGCACCACGATGCTTCATAGCGTACAGCAGGGTGACGAGGATACGAGCACCGGAAGCGCCGACCGGGTGGCCCAGAGCGATCGCGCCGCCGTTGACGTTCAGCTTGTCCTTATCGAAGCCCAGAGCCTCGCCGACTGCGATGGACTGTGCTGCGAATGCCTCGTTGGCCTCGACCAGGTCCATATCAGCGACGGTCAGGCCGGTCTTAGCCATGACCTTCTTGGTAGCAGCGATGGGGCCAAGGCCCATGACCTCAGGCTCGACGCCTGCCAGAGCACCTGCGACCCAGGTAGCCAGAGGCTTCACGCCCAGCTCCTTGGCCTTCTCTTCGCTCATGATGACCAGAGCAGCCGCGCCATCGTTGATAGCGGAGGAGTTTGCAGCGGTGACGATGCCGTCCTTGGTGAAGGCGGGCTTCAGCTTTGCCAGCACTTCGGGAGCGCTCAGACGGGGGCCTTCATCGGTATCGAACACGGTATCGCCCTTCTTGCCCTTGATGACAACCGGAACGATCTCATCCTTGAAAGCGCCGTCCTTGATGGCCTTGTCAGCCTTCAGCTGGCTGTTGTAAGCGAACTCGTCCAGCATCTCGCGGGTGATGGGGCTGTAGCCGTACTTCTTCTGATAGGTCTCGTTGGTGCAGACGTTCTCAGCGGTCATGCCCATGTGCTTGTTGAAGCCGCAGGCGTCCCACAGAGCATCGTTGACCATGGTATCCACGATCTCGCTCTTGCCCATGGGAGCGCCCATGCGGTAGCCGTAGCGAGCCTTCTGCAGTGCGAAGGGAGCCATATCCATGTTCTCCATGCCGCCTGCGACCACGATGTCAGCATCGCCGGCCTCGATCATCTGAGCAGCCATGTTCACGCAGTTCAGACCGGAGCCGCAGACCACGTTGACGGTGACAGCAGGAGTCTCGATGGGCAGGCCAGCCTTCAGGGAAGCCTGACGAGCGACGTTCTGGCCCAGACCAGCCTGGATGACGCAGCCCATGTAAACATGATCGACCTGCTCGGGTTTCACGTTAGCACGGTCCAGGGCCTCCTTGATGACGATGGAGCCCAGCTCTGCAGCAGGGACGTTTGCCAGGGTGCCGCCAAACTTACCAATAGCAGTACGGCAAGCAGATGCGATAACGATTTTCTTCATGTTAATAGCCTCCTGAATTTATATGTTTCGGGGTTTCGCAAAACTATTTATCAAAAAGCCCGAGGGCCTTTCTGCGTTATAAAAGGTATCAGAGCGTCTTTCCTTCCGCCCGGAGCCGCTCCACTTTGGCGTGGATGGCATCCTCTACGTTGGGCGTCACGAACTTGGAGATGTTGCTGCCATAGCGGGCAGCCTCCTTGACGATGGTGGAGGAAAGGTAGCTCCACTTGATGCTGGTGGCAAGGAACATCGTCTCGATGCCGGGCATCAGTGCGTGGTTCGTCTGGGCAAGCTGTATCTCGTTTTCGAAATCCGTCACCGCCCGCAGGCCCCGCACCATCACCGAAGCGTGGCGCTTCTTGGCGAACTCCACGGTCAGGCCGTCGAAGCTCTCCACCGTCACATTCGGGATGTCCTTGCAGCATTCCCGCAGCAGCGCCACCCGTTCTTCTACGGTGAACAGAGGGTTCTTTGCGCTGTTGATGAGCACTGCCACAATGAGCTGGTCGTTTATCTTTGCAGCCCGCTTGATGATGTCGAGATGTCCTCTCGTGACCGGGTCGAAGGACCCGGGGTAAACTGCTGTTGCCATCGATATGGTCTCCTTTATTTGCGCGCTTTGGAAAAGCGCATTTGGTGTTGCCATGATAGCACTTTTCAGTTCCTGCTTCAAGTACCAGGCCGCATCGCCGCCGCAATATCGTTAATTTTTAGTCAATCAACGTTGCACTGGGGGCGCATCGTCTTGGTACACCCTTAGTAAACCATATCGTCAAAATTTTATCAAGTACTTTTTCGAAAAAAATTGTTTTTGCTATACCAAACAATCCCCACAAATACCTAAGAAATTTAGTCAAGTTGTCCCGTGAGGCATTTTTTCGTGGAAGAGGGCTTGATTATCATGTTTGTTAATGTTATAACTAAGCTATACAGATGTGCCGCTGCCGGAAGCTCCTGCCCTGCCGACCCCAAGGATACCGCCGGGGTGTGATAAGACAGTGTCCGGACTGGGAAGAAACGGTAAATTTCCGGCTAAGATTTTGTCCCGTAGAAGTGTAAATAATAAATTTACAATTCTTTTATGTTCTTAAAGGAGAGGATGGTTTATAATGGATTTCATGGAAATGTATGCCCAGAAAAAGATGACTGCCGAGCAGGCTGCTTCTCTGGTCAAGAGCGGCGACTGGGTGGATTACGGCTGGTGTGTCAACACCCCCGTGGCCGTGGACGCCGCCCTTGCCAAGCGTCTGCCCGAACTGGAGAACGTCAATTTCCGCGGCGGCATCCTGATGTGGGTGCCTGAGATCTTCCAGATCGACGACCCCGCTGCCCATATGACCTGGAACAGCTGGCACATGGGCGGCATCGAGCGCAAAGCCATCGCACAGGGCTTCTCGTTCTACTCCCCCATCCGCTATTCGGAGCTGCCCCGCTACTACCGCGAGAGTCCCGACCCGCTGGACATCGCCGTCTTCCAGGTGACTCCGATGGACGAGCACGGCTACTTCAACTTCGGCCCCAGCACTTCCCATCTGGGTGCCGTCTGTGAGAAGGCCAGGAAGATCATCGTGGAGGTCAACACCAATATGCCCCGCTGCCTCGGCGGTATGGAGAACTGTGTCCATGTCTCCCAGGTCACCGGCATCGTGGAGGGCGACAATCCGCCCATCGGCCAGATGGCCGCTGCCGGCCCCGCTTCCGAGGTCGATTTGAAGGTCGCAAACCTCGTCGTGCCGCAGATCCCCGACGGTGCCTGCCTGCAGCTGGGCATCGGCGGTATGCCCAACGCCATCGGCAGCCTCATCGCCCAGAGCGATTTGAAGGACCTGGGCGTCCACACCGAGATGTATGTTGACGCTTTCGTGGACATCGCCAAGGCCGGCAAGATCACCGGCGCGCACAAGCAGCTGGACAAGGGCCGTCAGGTCTACGCCTTCGGTGCCGGCACCCAGAAGATGTACGACTACCTCAACAACAACCCCGAGTGCATGTCTGCTCCCGTCGATTACACCAACGACATCCGCAGCATTTCCGCGCTGGACAACTTCATCTCTATCAACAATGCGGTGGACATCGACCTGTTCGGCCAGGCGAATGCGGAGAGCGCCGGCGTCAAGCACATTTCCGGTGCAGGCGGCCAGCTGGACTTCGTGCTGGGCGCATACCTTTCCAAGGGTGGCAAGAGCTTCATCTGCCTGTCCTCTACCTTCTTTAATAAGAAGACCGGTCAGCTCGAGAGCCGCATCCGTCCCACGCTGGAAAACGGCAGCATCATCACCGATACCCGCGCCAATCTGCATTACCTCTGCACGGAATACGGCTGCGTCAACCTCAAGGGTCTGACCACCTGGGAGAAGGCCGAAGCCCTCATCAATGTGGCACACCCCGACTTCCGCGAGGAGCTTATCAAAGAGGCCGAGAAGCTGCACATCTGGCGCCGCAGCAACAAAATCTAAACATCGCCGTACCGGCTCCTGCCGTCTGCGGCAGGAATGGAGTCACACATGATGGACAAAAAGCCGCACATCAAGCCCTATCTCTACGGAATGCTCGCGGGCTTTGGTGCGATAAGTCTAAGCATCCTGTTCTTCTTCTTCATCTACCGCTTCGACGGGTTCGGCGACGCGGTCTCCAAGGTGACCGGCATCCTGATGCCCTTCATCTACGGTGCCGTCATCGCCTATCTGCTCAAGCCGGTGTGCAACACCATTGAGGGCTTTCTGCACCGCATCTTCCCCGAAAAGCTCCACAGCATGGCCAATATGCTTGCCATTGCGGCGACGCTGCTGTTCGGTGTGCTGGTGGTCTACGCCCTCGTGATGATGGTGGTGCCGCAGCTCATCACAAGCGTCACCTCCCTCTACTACACCGCGCAGACCAGCATCACCCGGTTCATGCAGTGGGTGAACACACAGGAAGTCTTCCTGGATAATGAGACACTGATGGGCTATTTCAACAATGCCTACGATGTCATTGCTGACAATCTGACCGCTCTGCGCACCACCCTGCTCCCCTCGCTGCAGAATATACAAGGCATCCTGAGCGGTGTGGGCGTCGGCGTCATAAATGTGGTGACCTGGTTCAAGAACCTGCTCATCGGCCTTATCGTCGCCGTTTATTTGCTGGCCAGCCGTGAAAAGTTCATCAAACAGGCCAAAATGATCCTCTACAGTGTCGTCAAGCCCCACTGGGCGCAGCTCATCCAGGAGGAAGTCCTCTACGCAGACAAGATGTTCGGCGGCTTCATCAACGGCAAGATTCTGGATTCTGCCATCATCGGCGTTCTGTGCTATATCGCCTGCCTGATCTTCAAGTTCCCCAGCGCCCTGCTGGTGTCGGTCATCATCGGCGTCACCAACGTCATCCCCTTCTTCGGCCCCTTCATCGGTGCCGTGCCTGCAACGCTGCTCATCCTCATCCAGAGTCCCATCAAGGCCCTCTGGTTCGTGCTCTTCGTTCTGGTGCTCCAGCAGCTGGACGGCAACGTCATCGGCCCGAAGATCCTGGGCAACACCACCGGCCTTTCGAGCTTCTGGGTGCTCTTCTCCATCCTGCTGTTCGGCGGTCTGTGGGGCTTCGCGGGCATGATCGTGGGCGTGCCGCTGTTTGCCGTCATCTATGACGTCATCAAGAAGCTGGTCTTCCACGGTCTGCGCCGCAACGGCCAGCTCGACCAGATGACCGTCTACCATGACGAGTTCGGCGATCCCGGCGACCCGGCTCCCGCACCTGCGGAAGATGAAGGAACGGAAACCGAGATCGTCATTGATCCCGGCGAAGAATAAGATAACAGGATAAAGCCCCCATCCTCCCGGCTGCCTCAGCCGGTGAAGATGGGGGCTTTTCTGCGCAATTTTATCCTTGAAAGACCGATAAAGTCATTTCGCGTGAGCAGTGGAATGCGCCGGTCTCCAGTCCTTATAATTCTCGTACCGGCTCTCCCTGAGGGTGACGTGCGACCAGATCTCGTCGGCCACAGGCTGCCAGTCGGCCGCATACGCACCGCATTTGTCGCAGAGGTGGTCTACGCTCTCGGGCGACTGCAAATCAGTGCTGTGAGCACCGGTGTCATGCACCATCTGGCGCAGAAGCTCGGGGTTTTCCAGCATCGGGCAGGGACGCAGATGGTTTTTATTGAAGGGCTGGCCGTTGTGGTAGGCCATGAAGAGCGGGCTGCGGAGAATATCGAGGATGCTGCTGTCGTGGATGTTGGCGTTGGAATAGTGGATGAAGACGCACGGCTCTGCATCGCCCGCCGAATTGATATGGAAATAGTTTCGTCCGCCTGCGATGCATCCGCCCACAAACTCGCCATCGTTCTGGAAGTCCATCGGATAAAACGGAATATCACTCTTTTCGGAGCGGAGATACCGGATGCGCCCGATCATGTACTTGCGCTGAGCAGGCGTGGGCATCAGCTCCGGCGCAGCCTCGTTGCCTACCGGCATATAGTGGAAGTAGAACCCGAAGTGCGCGCCCTTGTCGCAGAGCATCCGCATAAAGTGGTCGCTGGTGACGGCTTCGAGATTGTCTCTGGTATAGCAGATGGAGGTGCCAAAAAGGATCCCGTGGGCCTTGAGCAAGTCCATCGCATTCATGACAGCGGCATAGTGGCCGTCGCCCCGCCGGGCATCATTGGTAGAGGGAGTTCCCTCAATCGAGAGCATGAAGGCGATATTGCCCAATTTTACGACCTCTTCGCAGAACGGCTCATCGATGAGGGTCGAGTTCGTGTAGATCGCAAACTGCACGTCGTTGTGCTTTTTCGCCAGACGGAGAATATCCGCCTTCCGCACCAGAGGCTCGCCGCCGGTGAGCATATAGAGATAGACCCCCAGCTCCTTGCCCTCGGTGATGATTTTGTCCATATCCTCAAAGCTGAGGTTGTTTTTGTGGCCGTACTCGCCCGCCCAGCATCCCACGCAGTGCATATTGCAAGCCGAAGTGGGGTCGAACAGGATCAGCCACGGGATATTGCAGTGGTACTTCGTGCGGTTCTCGCGGATGGTCTTTGTCCCCCGGAAGAACGCCTCATAGCCAAGGTTGAGCGCCGTGGTGCGTGCCACGCTGGGCGCGGTCTGGTCGAGCACACAGTTGATGAGCTTTGACCACTTGCTGTCCGCATCGGTCAGCACTGCGCGGGCGTGCTCATACGTCTCCTCGCTGAACGAGTCGCCATAGAACTGCTTTGCGACGTCCACCATCTCGGCAAACGCCTTCTGACGGTCTTTTCTGACATGAGCCAGTGCCGCATCCACCATCGTTCCGACAGCGGTACGCTGTACCTTATGGCTCAACGGCTCCAACGCGATACTCATAAAAGTCTGCCTCCTTGTGTGGGTCTTTGCCGGCCCTTTGTTTTGACAATACTTTAACATTTTTCCGACAAAGGTTCTATAAACAACAAAAGCAGGGTGATAGTTTTTCTATCATCCTGCTCTGCTTGTTCAAATTTTTATCAGTCGTCGATTCTTGATGCTCTGCCGTCGGTGCTGAAGCGCAGCAGCGCCCGCTTCAGATCCCCGTGCATCATGGTGTTGAGCCGTTCGGCCATGATGGCCGGTTCGGTCTTCATATCGCGGCGTATCCATTCCAGCACCATGCCCACAAAGCCATACTTATAAAAATCAATGATGAACTGCTTGTCCTCTTCCTGCACCGGGATGTTTTCACGCTCTACAAACATCCGCAGCAGAGGGTCAAACATTTTATAGAGATACTGCTCCACCTGTTCCCGGCTGATGGAGCGGTAGACATTCAGCACCAGCACCCGGTTGGCCTGCACCTTTTCCAGCATATCGCGGAAGGCGTCGCTCCACGTCTCAAAGTCCTGATGGCCTTCCAGTGCCTCTGTGGCATCCTCCACCAGGATCCAGTCCACCAAGTCGTAAATATCCTTGAAATGGTAGTAAAAGGTCATGCGGTTCACGCCGCAGTCCTCGGTAATGTCGTTTATCGTTATCTTATTCAGCGGCTTGCGGAGCAGCAGCTTTTTGAGCGATGCTTCCAGCGCGCGTTTTGTCGTCTGTGCCACGAGAATGCCCATCCTTTCGCGTTTGCCCCGTTCTGTGCGGAGTTTCCCGACTTCTATCTATTATGATACCTCATCCGCCCGTACAGGTGCAAGCACCTTTTTCGACTTTTTCATGAACTTTTTATGTTTTCTTAAGATTCGGACAGCAAAAAAGCCTGCGCCGCCGCAGCGCGTCTATCCGGAGCTTTCCGAAAAGCTTTGACATTTTCCGGCTTTCCTCTTGATTTCTCCCCCGGCCCTGCTTACAATGGAGACACAGAAGGGGGAATCTCCCCTGTTCTTTTGATTGGGAAAGAGGTTTTTCTTATGCTGAATACCATCGGATTTTTAGGCTGCGGCAACATGGGCGGGGCCATCGCCCGGGCCGTCTGCAAGGCGGCAGACCCGCAGAACGTCTGGCTGGCCAACCGCACCGCCGCCAAGGCAGAGGCTCTGGCCGCTGAGCTGGGCTGCAACACCACCATCAACGACGAGGTAGCAGGCCGCTGCGACCTCATCTTCTTAGCCGTCAAGCCCCAGATGATGGAGGAGCTGCTGGCACCGCTCCGCTTCACGCTGGCCGAACGGCCCAGCCGCTTCGTGCTGTGCAGCATGGCGGCGGGCCTGTCCATCGCCCGCATTCAGGAGATGGCGGGCAGCGACTGCCCCGTCATCCGCATCATGCCCAACACGCCCGCTTCGGTGGGGGCCGGTATGATCCAGTACTGCACCTCCAACGTCACCGCCGAGGAAGAGGCCGAGTTCCTGAAGCTGATGGCCCCCGCCGGGCGGCTGGATGCTGTGCCGGAAGGCTTCATCGACGCGGCCAGCTGCGTGTCCGGCTGCGGCCCGGCCTGGGTGTATCAGTTCATCGAGGCGCTGGCCGACGGCGGCGTGGCCTGCGGCCTGCCCCGTGCCAAGGCGCAGGAGTACGCCGCCCAGATGGTCCTGGGCAGCGCAAAGCTGGTGCTTGAGAGCGGCCAGCACCCCGGCGCACTCAAGGATGCCGTGTGCAGCCCCGGCGGCAGCACCATCCAGGGCGTGCGGGTGCTGGAAGAAAAGGGCCTGCGGGGCGCGGTGATGGACGCCGTCATCGCCTCCTACAACAAGACCAAAGAGATGGGGAAGGGTTGATCTATGCGCATCGTAGTCAAAGTCGGCACCTCCACACTGGCCCACTCCACCGGGCGGCTGAACATCCGCCACACCGAAGAGCTGGTGAAGGTGCTCAGCGATTTGAAGAACGCCGGACATGAGGTCATCCTCGTGTCGTCGGGTGCCATCGGCATGGGCGTGGGCAAGCTGTCGCTTTCCGCCCGCCCTTCCGATATGTCCTCCAAGCAGGCTTGTGCCGCCGTGGGGCAGTGTGAGCTGATGTACACCTACGACCGGCTGTTCAGCGCCTACGACCACACGGTGGCGCAGATTTTGCTCACCGGCGTGGACATCGAGCACGCCAGCCGCCGCGAGAACATCCAGAACACCCTCACCCGCCTGCTGGAGCTGGGCGCACTGCCCATCATCAACGAGAACGATACCGTCGCCACCGACGAGATCACCTCCATCGGCGACAATGACACCCTCGCCGCCATCGTCACCTGCTGCATCAAGGCCGATCTGCTGGTGCTGCTGAGCGACATCGACGGCCTCTACACTGCCAACCCCCACACCCACCCGGACGCAAAGCTCATCCCGCTGGTGGAGGACATTACGCCCGAGGTGATGGCGCTGGCCGACGGGGCCGGCTCGGCGCTGGGTACCGGCGGAATGTCCACCAAACTCCGGGCCGCCCGGATGGTGACCTCCAGCGGAGCTGACATGGTCATCGCGAACGGCGCCCACCCCGAGCTGCTCTATGACATTGCCGAGGGCCGTGCCGCAGGCACCCGCTTTGCGGCCCACAGACAGGAGGCATAACATGACCACACAGGAAATTCTGGAAGCCGCCCGCGGGGCCAAGCCTGCCGTTGCCCTTTCGGACAGCGGCACCCGTGATTCTGCCCTTCTCGGGATGGCCGACGCCCTCTGCGCACCGGAATCCATGGACGCCATCCTCGCCGCCAACGCCGAGGACATGGCCGCCGCCAAGGGCCGCATCAGCGACGTCATGCTGGATCGCCTCGCCCTGACGCCCCAGCGCATCGAGGCCATGGCCAAGGGCATCCGGGACGTTGCCGCCCTGCCCGACCCGGTGGGCCGGGTGCTGAGCCGCATCGAGCGTCCCAACGGCCTCGTCATCGAGAAGACCGCCGTGCCGATGGGCGTCATCGCCATCATCTACGAGAGCCGCCCCAACGTCACCAGCGACGCTGCCGCCCTCGCCATCAAGAGCGGCAATGCCTGCATCCTCCGCTGCGGCAAAGAGGCGTGGCGCTCGGCCAACGCCATCGTGACCACCCTGCGGCAGGGTCTGCGGGCAAACGGTCTGCCTGAAACAGCAGTCTGCCTCATTGAGGACACCACCCATGCCTCGGCCAACGCCCTGATGACCGCCGTCGGCTATGTGGACCTGCTCATCCCGCGCGGCGGGGCCGGACTCATCCGTGCCTGCGTCGAGAACGCGAAAGTCCCCTGCATCCAGACCGGCACCGGCATCTGCCACATCTTCGTGGACGACACCGCCGACCAGACCAAGGCCCTGGACATCATCGAGAACGCCAAGGCCAGCCGCCCCAGCGTCTGCAACGCCGAGGAAGTCTGCCTCGTCCACAGCGCCATTGCGAGCGAGTTCCTGCCGAAGCTGGCCCAGCGCCTCGGCCCCGACCGCACCGCCAAGGGTCTGCACCCGGTGGAGCTGCGGCTGGACGAGCGCGCCGCCGCCCTCATCCCCGGCACCCCCGCCGGGCCGAAGGATTTCGACACCGAGTTCCTCGACTACATCCTTGCGGTGAAAGTCGTGGACAGCATGGAGGAAGCCATCGCCCACATCGCGGCTCACTCCACCGGCCACAGCGAAGCCATCCTGACCCGGACCGACGCCCACGCCGCCCTCTTCACGGCGGCAGTGGACAGTGCCGCCGTCTACGTCAACTGCTCCACCCGCTTCACCGACGGCGGAGAGTTCGGCCTTGGCTGTGAGATGGGCATCTCCACCCAGAAGCTCCACGCCCGGGGGCCCATGGGCCTCGGCGAGCTGTGCAGCTACAAGTACATCATCCACGGCAACGGCCAGACCCGGTAATTTTCGGATTTTTCCGGGATGCATCCCCCTTTCGGTAAAAATTTTCTCCACAGGCCGGGGCTAAATGCCCCGGCCTGTATTTTTGTTTCATCGAGATGGACCGTTTTTCTCTCAAGCACACTTTTGGCTGAAAAAGTTTTGCAAATTCATCCGAGAATAATTCCTTGTATCCAAATTTTCTCCATTCTCCACAAAGCAATAGTCATACTTTTCCCATTTTATCCTACAAAAATCACAATAAAGCTCTTGACATACGGGCCTTCTGCGGGTTAAATTTAGAATGAGGGTGTGATTCGATACAATCTCACCGGTTTAGTGTGTTTATCGAGAATTGTTCTCTGTAAGGCTTCAACTTTTCAGACCGTTTTACTGCGGAGAACACTCTTCCGAGCATATCCGCCCACTCACAACACTATACTTGGAATGAAGGAGAGAGTGTTATGACGATTGCTATTCTTGCACATGATTCCCGCAAAGAGCTGGCGCTGCAGTTCTGCACAGCATACAGCGGCATCCTATCCCGCAACACAGTCATTGCCACCGGCACCACCGGTCGGATGCTGGCGCAGGCCACCGGCCTGCCCGTACACTGCTACCTCTCCGGGAAGCTGGGCGGCATCCAGCAGATCTCGGCCCGGGTGGCCTGCGACGAAGTAGACCTCGTGCTCTTCTTCCGCGACCCGCTCAAGGCCGGGAACGGCAGCGGCAGCGAGCAGAACCTGCTGCGGCTGTGCGATATGCACAGCGTGCCGATCTCTACCAACATCGCCACCGCCGAGGTGCTGCTGCGCGGCCTCGACCAGGGCGACCTCGACTACCGTGAGGGCATCCATCCCGACATCGTGGAGCCGCTGCCCGTCCATCGGGCCGTGTGCTGAGCCTGTTTTTAAGACTTTCCGCCATTTGTGGTTTTGTGTATAGAGGGTTTTCGACAAAGAAAGACACCGCAGAAGCTTTCACACTTCTGCGGTGTCTTTTTATCTTATGCGCTCAGATACCACTGAGAGATGACTTATTCCAGACCGCCCATCTGCTTGATCGCCTTGATGGCGTAGGTCAAGGTGCGGCCCATAGCCACACCTGCCATCAGGCAGGGATAGTTGTTGGCGAAGAAGGAGCCGGACATATCGCCGGTGACATACAGGCCGGGCATCGGCTTGTTGTCGTTGTCCAGAGCCTGACCCTTGTCGTTGATGGCGATGCCTTGCTCGGTGGTCAGCAGAGAGGCACCCAGCCAGCAGCCGTAGAAGGGAGCGGTGCGGATGGCGCTCAGACGGTAAGCGGGCTTGCCGAAATCCTCGTCGTTCTGCTTGTCGTACAGCTCATTGTAGCGCTCAACAGTAGCGAGGAAGGTGTCCTTGGCCTCACCGGTGAAGCCCAGCTTGTCGGCCAGTTCCTCGATGGTGTCGCAGACGAACAGGGTGCCGGCTGCAACAGCCTCATCGACCTTGCCCTGGAAATACTTCTCGCCGCCGTTGCGGGTCTGGGCAGAGCATCCGATGGTGTGGAAGCGCTTTGCATCCTCCAGAACATTGGCGTCGCAGATCTGTGCGTAGACGCGGCCCGGCTGATGGGCAGCAGCGTAAACAATATCGTTGTAGGGGCTGCTCTCGTTGGCGAAGCGCTCACCGTTGCGGTTGACCTTCAGGAAGGGCTGGGTGCCGGGGTTGTACTGGCGGATGGGGCCGGGGAAGGCCTTGCCGCCGAAAGCGGAGTCGCTTGCCACATAACCGCCGTCCACGCCGGGAGCCACGATGCCGCGGTCGAACAGCATGGGAGCAGCTTCCTTGTCGAGGTTTGCGCCGGCCCAGACCGCAGCACGGATGCCGTAGCCCTTATCGGCCGGAGAGTAGGAGCAGGCGGTGGTGACGGAGGTACCCAGCGGGTCCAGCTGCTCCATCATGTAGGGGTTGCCGGGGAAGCCGCCGCAGGCCAGCAGAACGCCCTTGTTGGCGTTGTAGCGGATGAAGTGGTCATCCTCGGTGCTCTGGGCGATGATGCCGGTGATGCGGCCAGTGGAGTCCTTCTCCAGCTTCGCCAGAGAGGTCTTGAAGTCCACATCGTAGCCCAGCTCACGGATGTAGTCCAGCAGCAGCTCGTTACGGGCTGCGCCGGAGCTGCGGTCATAGGTGTACTCGATCTCGGGGTACATATAGTCGGTGTTGTGCTCGGCGTTCTCGGCAGGCCACTTCGCCTCATCGCCGTAGGTGTAGACCATCTTGACACCGTACTTGTCCTCCATGATGGAGCGGATGAACTCGATCATCTCCCCGGACTCGTTGATCCAGGTCTTGACAACGCGCTGGTCGCACTTGCCGGAAGCGTAGCGGGAGATCTCGCTCAGCAGCTTGGCACGGTCCATCTTGATGCCCTGTGCCTGTGCGCCGAAGCCGTCCACAGCGCCGACCCAGTGACGGGTATCCTGCATGTTGCCGTTCTGCTCGATGACGCGGAAGTTCAGGCCGTGAGCAGCAGCGTAAGCAGCTGCGACCATGCCGCCGTTGCCTGCACCCACGATGAGGATGTCGGTGTCCACGGTCTCGGTGATGGCAGCCTCGTCGATGTCAGGCTCCTTGCCCAGCCAATCGTTTTCGTCACCGGTGGGCAGCTGGACGGAGGTCACAGTAGCCTCGCCCCTGGCCTGAGCGTAACAGCTCTTGGCAGCCTTCATGACAGCGTCGGAAGTGATGGTGGAACCGGAAACGCCGTCGATTTCAGCAGAGCCTGCAGCCATCAGCTGTTCACGCAGCTGGTCGGCAGCAGCAGCGCCGTAGGAAGCGGTCTCGCCGGAGGTATCGACCACAACGTCGGTCACAGCGCTGTCGGAGAAGATCATGGTGACCTTGACGGTAGAAGAGATGCCCTCGGCAGTACCCTCATAGGTGCCGGGGATGTAGGTACCGGCTGCACCGGAAGCAGCGGTGGAAGAGCCGGCAGCATTGCAGGCAGCCAGAGCACCGGCAGTCACACCAGACATGGCGGCTGCGGCAGCGATCTTCAGAAAACCTTTGCGGGAGATCTTGTTCATTTTGCGTGGTTCCTTTCTTCGTGTCTTTTTCTTCTTCTCTATTCTTTCTCATCGCTCCGTGCGGCGGCAGACCTTCTTGCACTGCCGCCCACATCGTTCGATAATAATTTAACACAAATTCAAGGGTCTGTCTTTTAAGAATCCTTAAACATCCTGGCCATTTCTCAGTTCAATTCCGGACATTCTTGTTAATTATTTGCTTAACAAGTCCAAAAAGAGCGCCGACCGCTTAAGTTTCCTTAAGAAGTCGGCGCTCTCATCAAAACGATTCTTAAACCTTGCCGCCGTCCGGCTGGAAGACATAGCCCTTGCCCCAGACATTTTTTAAGTAGACGGGCTTTGCCGGGTCGGGTTCTATCTTGCTGCGGAGGTTGTGGATATGTACCTGCACCGTCCGCACATCGCCGAGGCTTTCCTTGCCCCATATCTTCTGGTAGAGCTCGTTGGCCGTGAAGAAGGTGTTCGGGTAGCGGATGAAGAGGGTGAGGATGCGATATTCCATATCGGCCAGATGGACGCTGCGGCCATCCTTCTCCACGCTGTGGCTGTTGGCATCCAGCGTGAAGGCCGCGCAGTGGTAGCCGTTGAGGCTGGGCTCTGCGCCGTCCATCTGCACCCGGCGGATGTTGGCCATGATGCGGGCCAGCAGGATCTTGTTATGATAGGGCTTTGCCAGAAAGTCGTCGCCGCCCATTTCCAGCGCGCGGACGATGGTATCGGTATCGTCCAGACAGGATGTGAAGATGATGGGGCAGTGGTACCAGCTGCGCAGACGCTGGCAGAGGTCCACGCCGTTGGTGTCCGGGAGAAGGATGTCCATCAGGATGACATCGAACTTTTCCCGCGCATGGCTCAAAGCGTCGCCGCCCGTCTCCGCACAGACCACCTCAAAATTCTGCTGACTTTTCAGAAAATAGCATGTGGTATCGCGGATCACGGGGTCATCTTCCACCAACAATACGCGGATCATCCTGTCAGCCCTCCCCTTTTTTCGCACGATTTGATATACTATAGTATACCTTATTTTTTGCACATCTACAAGGGGAGGCATCGCCATGAAGCAAAAATGGCCCATTCTGATTTTCTCCGCCCTGCTCACGGCCTTTATCGTGCTGGCCGGCATCTGGGGCAACGCGCAGTTCGAGCGCCTGCACAGCGGCAGCATGCTGACGGCGGAACACGCCGCCCAGGGTATCGCGCTGGACGGCTGGCGGCAGGAAGCCCCCGGCCAGTGGCACTTTACTTTCACTGTGGGGGAAGACATCCCGTCCCTCACCCTCTGTGTCACCAACACAGCGGCGCCGCTGGCCCATGAGGGTCTCACCAGCCTCGAGCGCTCGGGGGAGCTGTACGCACTGGACGTCACGCCCGGCGAGACGGTGGAGCTGGTGTTCACCTGCGGCCGCAGCCCCCAGACATGGCTGATGACTTCCGCCTTCGCCTCCCGGGCATTCCGCTTCCGCACCATGACTCAGGTCATCGCTCTGACGGCCTTTGTGACCATGGGGATGGTGCTGCTGGCGCTCTACCACTATAAGCACCTGCCGGAGCTGGGGTACTTCCTGCTCTACCTCGTCATTATGAGCGTCTGGGCGCTGATGGTCTTCTTCTTCCCGGCCATCCGGAACCGTCTGCTCCAGCGCATCCTCCGCTCCTTCTTCTCCCTCACTGTGCTGGCCTCGGCACTGCTGGCGGCAGGGCTGCTGGGGGTAAAACTGCCCCGCTCCGGGCGGGGGCTCCTTGCGCTTGCCGCCGGATGCGTCGTCTTCTTTGCGCTGTCCATGAGCAGCTATCCCCCGCTGCGGGTCGGGATGCTGGTAGCGGGCATGTGCCTCTGCCTTTATTACTTAATGGCCGCCGTGAACGCAGACTATGAGGGTGCCGCTCTGATGCTCCTGCCCGGTGCTGTCACCACCGGCTTCCGGGTCTGGGCGCTGATGCCCGGGCTGGACAGCGCGCTTTTTGTGGAGTCTGTCCCCTTCTACCTGCTGCGCTGCGCCCGCCTCTACGACCTTCCCTTTGCCATCGGCTGCATGGTGTTCGTCTGCCGGCGGTTCGCTCTCCTCTTCGACCGCACCGAGCAGCTGGCCCGGGAGCTGGACGCCCGGGTAGCAGAGCGGACAAAAGAGCTGACCGCCGAGACCGAGGCCCGCAAGAGCATGATGCTCAACATCTTTCACGACCTTCGCAGCCCTCTCTTCGCCGCCAGCGGCGGGCTGGAAACACTGGAATCGGCCCCCGAGGCCCTTCCGGCCCTGCTTCCGGCTCTGCGTCAGCGCATTGAATTCCTGCGGCGGCTGACGGAAGACCTCTTCCTCGCGGCAAAGCTCGAGCAGAAGCAGATCCTGCTCAACGAAGACCGCGCCGCCCTCAACGAAGAAGCCGCCGCCGTCTGCGCCGCCTGCCGGAGCGAGGCCGACCAGAAAGGTATCGAACTCCATATCAGCGCCGACACGCCTCTGCCCGTCTGGGGCGACAGCGTGCGGTTACAGCAAATTATCCAGAACCTTGTCACCAACGCCATCCACTATACTCCCGCCGGGGGCAGCATCCATGTGGACTGCCGCGCCGAGGACGAAACAGCCTGCGTCAGCGTACAGGACACCGGCTGCGGCATCGCGCCGGAAGACCAGAGCGCTGTCTTCGACCGATACTTCCATACCACCGCCGACAAAAAGCACGACTCCACCGGCCTCGGCCTGACCATCGCGCAGGAGCTGGCCCACCTCCACCACGGCGAGATCACATTGCAAAGTGAAGTCGGCAAGGGCAGCATGTTCACGCTGCGGCTCCCCTTACTTACAGACTGAGAGGGCAAGGCCGCTGATAAGATCCATCTCTCGAGAGAGAAAGAGGACATCACGCAAAAAATCGCATGATGTCCTCTTTCTTATCGCAATTTTCAAAAATAGTGCCGGTCAAAACTGCATCTTTGCGATATGCAGTTTGCGGCTGTTGCTTGTGCATTAAAAACGCAAACTGCTATATTTCAGCAGCTCCGTCAGCTTTGCCAGACGATGCACCGCTTCGTCCAGCACGTCGGTGCCGCGGGCAAAATGCATTCGGATGAGGTGGTTGACCGGCTCTTTGAAGAAGCTCGAGCCGGGGACAGCCGCCATCATGGCCTCGGTGCCGCCTCAGGTGACGCAGATTTCCGTGTTGGGATCCACCTCTTAGTCTCCCCTCGAGAGGGGAGCTGGCACCGAAGGTGACTGAGAGGTTCAGTCCTTAAAATACGCATTCTGCACAGCCAGCAGGACGCCTGCGCGGCTGGCGGCGAAGTTCAGGCCGCCCTGCAGGTAGCAGGTATACGGCTCACGCAGCGGGCCGTCGCAGGAAAGCTCGATGGTGCTGCCCTGGGTAAAGCTGCCGCTGGCCATGATGACCTCATCGGTGTAGCCCGGTTCCGGAGAGGGTTCCGGGGCGGCATAGCTGTCCACGGGGCTTGCGGCCTGAACTCCCCGGCAGAAGCCGATGAGAGCGTCCGCCGTACCGGCATCAAAGCAGGTGACGATGTCGTTGTGGGCCTCGCAGTAGCGCGGGATGGGCTTTTTGCCCACCAGTTCCAGCAGGCACTGGGCGTAGATGGCCGTCTTGATGGCCTCGCAGACCACGCCGGGGGCGTAGTAGAAGCCCAGATACATATCGCGGGGCGTCTCGAGGGTGCAGCCCAGCTCCTTGCCGAGGCCGGGGGCGTTCAGACGGTAGGCGCAGAGCTCCACGAGGTCTTTCCGGCCCGCGATATAGCCGCCGGTGGGGGCAATGCCGCCGCCGGGGTTCTTGATGAGGCTGCCCACCACGAGGTCTGCACCGGCCTGGCAGGGTTCTTCCTTCTGGGTGAACTCGCCGTAGCAGTTGTCCACAAAGATGATGATGTCGGGGTTGGCGGCGCGGGCGGTGTCGGCCACCTTGCGGATGGTGTCGAGGTCGAAGGCGTTGCGCTGCAGGTAGCCGCGGCTGCGCTGGATGTGGCAGACCTTCGCGCCCAGGGCCTTCTGGGCGATGAGCTCATAGTCCGGGGTGAAGTCGGCCTTCAGCGGGGCCTCGTCGTACTTGATGCCGTAATCCATCAGGGTTCCGGTGCCTTTGCCCTTGCCATCCAGACCGATGACCCCTTCCAGCGTGTCATACGGACGGCCCGTGGCGGCCAGCAGGGTATCGCCTGCCCGCAGCAGACCAAAGAGGGCCACAGCCAGCGTGTGGGTGCCGCTCTGGAACTGGCTGCGCACCAGTGCATCTTCGGCGCCCATCACCTCGGCAAAGATCTGCTCGAGCTTGGCGCGGCCGTTGTCCCACAGACCGTAGCCGGTGGTGCCCAGCATATCGGTGGAGGACATCTGGGTGTCCGCAAAGGCTTTCAGCATCTTGAGCTGGTTGTAGTCGCGGATGTCCTCCATCTGCTTGAAGTAGGGCTGGCAGAGCTCGAGGGCTTTTTCATCCAGCGCCAGAACTTCGGGTTTATAATCGAAAAAGTGATTTAACATTGACATTATACTGAATCCTTAATTGTTATTGTACTTTGAAAAATTGCGTTCGCGCAGGGAAGCTGTAGTTTTCGTCAGGTCTTTTTGAGCGGCATTTCGCGCCGGTAGCGCGGGGGATGTTTTCTCTTTCGGTCAAATGGCTTGCGCTCCGCGCGGGCCAGAGGCGGGGCTGGTTTTTTCTTTAAGATGGCTTGCGCTCCGGTAGCGCGGGGGATGTTTTTTCCTGCGGTCAAGTGGCTTTGCGCTCCGCGCGGGCCAGAGGCAGGGCTGGTTTTTTCTTTGAGCTGGT
>OHLX01000283.1_pt1 | contig 24990 bp, 28 predicted proteins | sample 1569241 | NCBI WGS metagenome assembly OHLX01 (sample SAMEA3879521, study PRJEB24766) | human gut metagenome | biome: human-associated habitat; feature: feces | place: USA | collected 1985/1987 | reverse complement strand
GGAACATTTCTTTCGGAAGAACAAATTTACAACTTGCTCTGGCACTCACAACCCACAGCGAATTGCGTAAACCGAACAACTTTACTCCACGTACCTGAAACCAACGCCAGAGCTAACTTGTAAATTTTTCTGTAGAAAGAGAATGTCCCCCTTTTTCCGTCACATCGAGAAACCTTATATTTAGAACAGTCTCCCCCGCAAATCCATCCCTCTGAACAGGCCACGCAGTTAAACAGCAATTTCAAATATCACTATTTTTTCCCGTACATTGTTTCCGTCAAACAGATCTCTGCAATCAATTTCATCGGAAAACAACAATTCCTCTACGGTCATCAGATAAGCTATGTATTCATCGGATGGATAATAGAAAAACAACTTTACTGTTCTCCTGTTTTCATAATAAGAATTCAAAATCCGGGCAATTACTTTTTTCAGCAGTTCCAGCGAAAAAGGATTAAAAAAATAAATCCGGTCCACCGTTTCCGGAACTGTATACCGCTCCGCATTTGCAAGTGCAAATAATACCCTGCCGGAAGCCACGGCAGACTCTTTGTTATTCATAGCCTTTTCATAAATTCGCTCGTTATATTCGACACCGATAGACCGACATCTGGTTTGATATGACATAAAAAAATCAACTCTTCCTTTTCCGCAGCCGTAGTCGAGCAATGTGTTTTCCTTTCGAATCAGTCCGCTGTTTGCCAGACGTTCCAAAACTGAATAAGGCGTAGGTTCATAAGGATAACGATACTGATCCGCATTTGTATCGTCTCTGCCAGTGGTGCGAACCGCAAGAAGCCTGTCCCATCTTGTCTCGTTCTTTTCCTCGTTCATCGTTTTCCTTTCCTGATTAAATAATAATTCCGTTGCAATGATCAATTTCATGCTGGATGATCTGCGCCGTCCAGCCGGAATATTTTCCGTGCTGTGGTTTAAAATTCTGATCCAGATAATCTACTTCGATCTCCTTATATCTGGTACAGTTTCTGGCTCCGTCGAGTGACAGGCAGCTTTCCTCGGTCTGATACTCCCCGGATTTCTTTGTTATCACGGGATTTACCATTGCAAACTGAAACGGTCCGGCCGCTACAACGATAATTGCTTTGTTTACGCCAATCATATTTGCAGCCATGCCGACACAGATTTCCCGGTTGGCACGCAGGGTGTCTAAGAGATCGGTGATTACCTGCCTGTCGGCTTCTGTGGCAGGGGTTGCTTTTTTTGAAAAAATCTGTTTGCCTTTTACGATGTTTTTAATCATAATGTTATCTCCACTTTTCTTTTTACAGCATACAGCAGTGTATCATTTATCAGATCCGTAATTCGATGAAGTTTTTTTCATACAAAGACATCGAAAAACTGATGGCTGATTTGAAAGCTGTAAGACGGTTGATTTATTCCACCAATGCAATTGAAGGATTCAACCGTCAGCTCCGGAAAATGACCAAAAGCAAAACGGTTTTACCGTCGGATGACAGCCTTTTAAAAATGCTATATCTGGCAGCCATGGATATCACGAAAAAATGGATTGACCACAGGCAGGACTGGGGTCAGATCCATTCCCAGCCGGAACTTTATTTTGAAGAACGTCTGACCGGGCTCCTATTTTTGTAATCTCTTCGGTAACCAGCTTCATCTGGTTTTCACCATAGATGACTTTCACTTGCTTTATTGAAACAGATTTTGTTTCCCCATATACCTTTTTAATAAAAAAGTACAAAAATACGGAAACGTGACTATATTCTCACTGATTCCCACATTCCCCGCCATGAGTTTAATGCCATGCTTAATATCTGTATAAGTATCACTTTTTATTAGTTGGCGCATAGATTTGGCACGATTCGTATTTGCTTTTACTTCTACTGGAATCAGTTCATTTGCGCTTCGAATAAAGAAATCTTCTTCTAATGTAGAATTATCCTTCGAATAATAATAAAGCCCATATCCCTGCTTTACCAATGCCTCTGCTACAAAATTTTCATAAAGCGCACCTTTATAAATGCCAAGATTTTTATTTGCACGCAAGTCAATTTGTGATTCATCGTCCAGACTTGCCACCAATAATCCGGTATCCGAAATATATACTTTATATTTGCTTTCATCCACATTTCCTTTTAATGGCAATTCCGGAAATTGCAAACATTCACATACATTAATAAGCCCGGCATCTTTCAACCACTCTACACATCCCATATAATCCTTAGATCTTCCGCCCTTAGAGACTTTCGAATATTGAAATTTTTTATTTTCTTTGGCAAGCTGTGCTGGAATTGACCGGTATACGCTCAGAATTTTCGCCTTATCCAGCCCTTGTGCATACTTTACAATATCATTTTCATAATCTACCAATAATTGATGCTGCAAATCAAGCGAACCCTCAAAAGTTTCTCTTTCAATATAACTTGATACAATCGCAGGCATGCCCCCTAAGATACAGTATTCCAGAAAAAGGTTTGAAAAAATCATTTGCTCTGCTTCGGAAAAAGCAACTCCTTCAAGCATATGACAAAGCATATCCGATATTGCTTCTTCCGAATACCCTTTTGCCCACAAAAACTCTTCAAAATCCATGGAGTACATCTGATAATCTGTTTTATACCCCACACTGATACTTGCAATTCGCTGATACTGCACCCCAAGTAATGATCCAGAACATATAACGTCGTATTTTCCATTTTCTTTAAAAAATTTAAGCGCGGTTGCAATCTCCGGGAAATCCTGGATTTCATCAAAAAAAATCAGTGTTTCGTTTTCTTCAAAATGTTTCGTCGGATCAATCCTGCTGATCAGCTTGATAATATGTTCTGCTGAAAACCCTTCCTCAACAATAACTTTATAAGATGGCTCTGTAATAAAGTTGATCTCAATTACATTTTTATAATTTTCCCGCGCAAATGTTCTGATCGTCTCTGTTTTTCCGACCTGTCTTGCGCCCTTTATTATCAGAGGTTTTCGATCTGGATTTTTCTTCCACTCCCTCAAAAATGCGTCTGCTTTTCGAACTAAATATCCCATATTGTGTACCTCCACAGTTTAAGTGTATCTATTATACACCTTTTCATGCAAACTTCTATAAAAATTTACATTTTTATGAGCGATTTTTTCTTCAAAATTACATTTTTATGAGCTAATTATATTTATTTTTTACATTTTTATGAGGAAATTTACTTTTTTCAAGAGTCTATCTTGATCGTTTCTATCAATTTTTCTGTTGTTTAATTAGGCAAATGTTAATTTTTTACCAACCGTAACGCATACCTGCATAAAAATTGATGGCTTAGAATACATTGTTCCAAGCCATCGTAAAAAGCTTACTATTCTGTCGATTCTGCCGTATCCGACTTCACATGATTTTCTTTGATATCCCATGTGATCGTATACTCTTTTCCTAACATCGTACCCATATTTTTTACATAATCCTCTAACATAGACTGCACCCTTTGTTGTGCCTGTGCTAATAAAACAGTATCATTTGCTGCTGTCTTCTCCATTTCTTTCTCTGCCTTTTTATAGGCTTTCGTCTGATCATCTGCATCCGCTATTGCTGAATTTTTTGCATAATAATAGGAATCCTTGGTAATGCTGTCGGGATTTGGTTTTGAACTTAATACCTTTGCTTCTGGAATATGTATTTTTACATTTTCACCATCCACTTTTACATCTAGCTTTGAACTATCAATACCGAGCGTCACTGTTCCATCATAACTGATCCAAAAATTTTTATCTTTTTTCCATAATAAATAACCAGAAGCATTTTCTTTCTTTTCATTTTTCTTTTCCTCATAAATTATTGTTTATGACAAAGAAAAGGACCTTTCGATCCTTTTCTTCATCCCACCATCATAAAGCAGATCCTATTGGATTTCTGCAAGCTTTTTCACAATACGTGCCTGCACTTTTGTATAGTAGGCGGCATCCGCAGTCGACAGATTATCCGTATCCACGTCATTTAACTTCTGCATGTAATCGGCATATTTCGTCATATAATCCGCATAATCATTTAACATTCCCGCCACATCATCAGAATTTTCATACTTTCTCATAAACTCGATATATTCATCAAAGAAATCTTCATAACTATCCATCATCTTCTTAAAATCCGCACTAACTTCACCCTCTGATTGTTCATCTGTAGAAACAACGGCATCCGCTTTCTGATCTTCTGTATTCTCACCTTCTTCCTGCTCCGTATCATTTTCCAGTTTTTTCTCAATCACTGGAACTGTTACCGTTATCTCCGATGGCTCCGATACGACATATTCATCTTTGTTTTCTGCCTGTGCTGTAAATCCGATAGTTTCTACCTGTTCAAAATCTTTTGTATTTTCCGCATAACTCTCAATTCCATAATCAACATCAATATTCACAAGCGTTGTGCAGCCAGCCAAAATACAATCATAGCTCCATGTACCATCATATAATTTTTTCTCATTAACTTTCAGATCACTTGTCTGAAAATAGATCATATTTTCCGAATTGTTCTGTACTTCCAAAAACAAAACCCGATCTCCATCCGCGTTTTTCATATATCCCTCTGATACAACCTTAATTCCATTTGAAGAATAAATTTCATCGGTCTCAAAATACGGAATATCAATATCATACGTATATTTCAACGCTTTACTTGTAATTGCTTTATGATAGTTTTTACTGTTCTTAGAATAATCATACGAATCTGCGAGGCTCGTTTTTATTTGTACCGGTTTTGTGTATATATTGTTAAAATCCTCATCACTAATCGTAAAACCAACTCTGATATCTGCGATTTCTTTCATCCCCAACAAAATAAGTTCTTCATAGTCAAATGACATTTCCTCGTCTATACTCTCTCCGGCATCAGCCTCACAATTTAAATAACCACCACTTACCATAAATCCGTTAATCGCATTTACGCCATATCCCATTGTTCCGGCACTAAATGTTAATTTCTTTTTACTGTTATTTTCAATTTTCAGTTTAAGATTTGCTGCTTCCTCCCCATATTCCAAATTTGTTGCTGTAATTTTTACATTATCCTTGTCATACAAAACTTTTTCTTCAATTGTCGCTTTCTTAGAAAACTTTCCTAATGTAAATCCAAAATTATCTTTTTTTGATGTTAAAGTTTTTTCTGAATCTTGCGTATTTCCTGATAATCCGCATGCCATCAAAGAACATGCCATTCCCATTGCTACCATTACCATCATTAATCTTTTTTTCATTTCTCTTTGTCCTCCCTTTTTTGATCCTGCTTCATTTTTCTCAACACTGCTATATGATCCATATAGGTCTTTTCCACAGTGTTTTCCTCTGTCGGAACCGGTAACATTCCATTTTGCTGCACATATGAAATAAATTCCATCTGCCCGTTCAGCTGTCTGATCTGTTGCCTGAGCCCTCGGATTTTCTTTTCCAGATACTGTTTTTGTTGTTTCTCCGAAAGTGTCAGAAGATACTTGATTTCCTTCAGATCAAGCCCCATTGCCCGATACACCAGAATCTCCCAGAGACGTTCCAGTGCAGCATCATCATACAGTCGATAATTGTCTTTCGACCGCTGGGCAGGCAATAGTCCTTCATCATCATAAAACTGCAAAGTTCTCTTGCTCACTCCTGCCAGCCGGCTCACTTCGTTTACTTTTTTCATTACGGCCTTTACCTTTCCCCGTACTTTTCAGCATAAACTATCACGCATACGTGACCGCAATACTGATTTCCAGAAATGCCATTTCTTGGGTTTCATAAAGGCCTTTGAAAATTTTGCGAGGTAATATTTCCAGAAATAAAAAAGCTCTGGAAAACATCTGTTTCCCAGAACTTTTTATCCTTTATTATTCATTTTTCTTACAAACCTGCCGGATCAGCTGAATCAGTGCCACCACTGCCAATGCTATATGCCCGTAATCATCACAAGAAAACCCGTCTTTCTTCTTAAAAGCCCAGATTTTCATCCACCAGAATAATCTGAAACCGTCCTTTGACCCTGCTGAATCGGGTTGTCAGAATCTGACAGCAGATGCACTGTGGACTTTTACAGTCAAAACAGCTTCCGTTTTTGGAACATGGTGTGTCAATGCCAAATCGCTGTGCATTAATCGGTGCCGCCTCATTCCGCGCACGGTGCAGGGCGTCTTCCTCGGATTTTACGACTTTGTTCATACCCACAATCAGCAGAACATGCTTTGGTCCATAGGCATACGCAGCCACACGATTGGCATTTCCGTCAATATTGATAAACACGCCATCCTCGCTCATGGCATTGACACTGCCCAAAAAATAATCCGAGCTGAATGCTTTCCGCGCAATCTCCTCTTTTTCCTCCGGGGTTTTTACTTTATCCCGGTCATAAAATTCATAATCACCGTTGGAAACGGCATCGTAGAGACCACACTCCTTTACAGAAGTTGCACCGCCCATGTTGATACTGCTGCCCTTCGGGATCAATTCGAGTGCTTTCTTTACGGCCTCTTCTTTTGTCTCTACATAATATGCTTCCATATTGCGGGAATTAAGTGCCTCCACAACACGCGCTCCCAGCTTCTCATTTCTCATTTTTCTTACGTCCATTGTGTAAACCTCTTTTCCAAATAGCTACGCTATGATTTCATACTGCATCAGTTCATATTTGAGTCTGCTTCCCTCCATAATTTCCGGTGGAAGCAGTGCCCGTGCCACAAGTTTCAGATCATCACTTTCGATATCTGTCCTCTTTAAATTTGCATAATCGCCGTCAATACTGACAACTTCATAATACCATGTTTCCATATGTCACCTCCATTTTTAATCTCACAGGCTGCTTAACGGTGCTACATGAATATGATGTTTTACATATTTGTTGATCCCCTGTACCAGTCCGTCCGCAAGTTTTTGCAATTTCCTGTCACTATGATCCGAACACTGGTTGCCCAGTTCAATATCAACGGAAGGAATTGTACTGTACGAAGTCTGCGTCAGATCAATCTCCGTAGCACCGGTTCCGTTTATTTTAATCTTTTGGGAACGCAGCCCTTTGATCAGTGATTTTCCCAATGCGTCATGTTCTTCCCAGTAAGATGCAACCGGACGCATTTTTTTGAGTTTTTCGGGAACAGAAGCATAAAAGCATCCTTTGTCGTAAGAAAGTCCATCGCTGTCCCAATGCAGTGCAATATGACAATCCGCTACATTGTTACATATGACGGTACGCGCCACGTTATCCAGCTGTACATCCTTTCCATCCCGTACCATGAGCACATCATCCCCCTCTGCCAGCAGTTTCTTTTTCAGAATCCGTGCCATACGAAGCGTCACATCACGTTCTGCCATTCCGTCCCGAAATGCCATTCCATCCGAAACCGCCACTGCTTTCACAGAGCCTGCCGCTGTCGTTCCTCCGGTCACCTTTGCAGAGCCATCCGGATGACACAGCGTTTTTACCGATGAACCGCCTTTCGTCCCATGTCCCGCATTGACTGCAATCACAATGTCCTTCCGGTTCTTTTTCGCCTTGTACATAACGGCATAGCCCGATATAATTCTGGCATGATCCGCATATTTCCAGGAAGAGTCCAGATAAATTTTCTCCTTCCCCTTCGCATATCCGCATATCGGGAAACTGATGACCATCAAAAATACAATTAGAAATACTATCCCCTTTTTCATATACACTCCTCTTTCTAAACATTCGACAGTTTTTATCCCCCTGTAGGAGCAAAATATCTTTTCACTGTCTTTACTCTACCTCATTTTTTATGGTAACACAAGATAAAATCCCCGTGTCGTTGCATTTCGGTGCCTTTAAGAGTATCATTACCATGATACGAATTTTAGGAGGATAAATTTATGAAATTAAAAACAAGACAAATCACTGTTACAGCAATTTTACTCGCAATCTGCATTGTAAGCCAGTTTTTCAAAAACCTGAATGTATACATCACAGGCCCGATCATCAATGCCGCTCTGATTTTAACCACGGTATACGCTGGTCTGGCCTGTGGCATCATTTTAAGCGTGATCACTCCAATCACTTCCTTTTTCATCACCGGAAGCCCGATTATGGCAGCCATTCCTGCAATGTTCCCATGTATTATGATTGGAAATATCATTCTCGTTCTGGCAGTTGCCCTGCTCCGCAGTAAATTCGGTAAAAAAGCCGGTTTGCCCGTATCCATTGTAATTGGCGCTGTATTAAAGGCTCTGTTTATGGGAATTTTGATTTCTCTTATCATTCTGCCGAATATGCTCCCGGCAAAAATGCAGCCAATGTTACATGTCCTGCAGCTTCAATTTTCTGTCACACAGTTAATTACCGCTCTGATCGGCGGGGTATATGCTATCATCATTCTTGCGGTACTGCGTAATACCTCTCTTGGTGAGCAGGCGTAATCCCACATTACATAAATTAACGCCCCGGCAGCTACAACTACCGGGGCGTTTTATGTACCTCTCCAAAGTACCAGTTCTTTTTATTTTCTTTGTTTACTCTACATTTTTCAAAGCCTGATCCATCGGAATCTTCTTGATTCTCTGGAAATCAAATACCATAACAATCAGATATCCGATCAGCACAAATCCAAACATTTTTGCATAACCAATCGGTGTTACGCGAAAAGCGAACCAGCCGCTGTAGGAAAAGAGCATCATCCGCCATGCCGCGGCCATAACAAGTGTTCCAAGAATCACACTGATGAGATCCGCGATTACAACCACAATACTCGTCGAAAGCAGATACAGACTCGCGATCTCTTTGTTTTCGTACCCAAGGATTTTTGTCATGGAAATTGCATTCTCATTCTTTTCAATGATCAGCTTTGTCAGAAGATAGATCATAACGGCTGCCAGAAGGATACACAGTACCTGAAAATATGTCATATAAGAACCCATGGAATGATCCAGCTGATCTGCCATTTTTGTAATATCATGGATTGTAATGGTTGTTGCAATGTTATCCTCATCAATATCGGTAATTTTACTGTCGGATAAGAATCCGCTGAATTCATTTTCCTTCAGTTCAAATACTTTTCCGTAATTGTCAATGGACATAAAGACCGCAAGGCTCTGGGATTTATGATACAGTCCTGCTACTTTAAACTTATACGATTTGTTCTCATACTTTTCATCCAGCGATACCGTATCGCCGGCTGCAAGCCCATATTTATCGGCAAACGAAGCAGAAATATAAACTTCGTTTTTCTTAAGGGAACTTAACTTTTTAATCTTTACATAGTTACTGTCATCCGCGATTCCGTATACGGAAATTTCCTCATCGATCGCATCACTCTTTTTTACAAGTGATGTCATGTTAAACTTTTCGGCATCTTTGTTTTCCGTTGTAATCCGTTTATTATCGTCATCTTCATAGGATTTAAGCACATACTGGTATTTTGCAAACATCATGCCATCCGTGTTGCTCTTATAATAATCGAGCGTATCGGGCATGCCCACTGCCATGGCCAGCATGACCATGATAAAGAAAATACCGACAAATAAAATCAGGTAATTTGCGACATTCTGGAACATGATCCGCAGGCGGAACCGGCCAAAAAAGCTCCATCCCGGCAGACGCATGGCTTTTTTATTCTTTGTCTTTTTCAGGTCATGACGCAGAAACTGCAGTGGTGTATGCTGCATCATGCGCACGATCACAATCAGGTTGACAACCAGCATCAGAATCACCGGAACCACCGTGGTCTTAAAGAATGCATCCGGATTCCAGATCGTGTAATACGTTGGCAGACTGTAACTGTTGTAATACATCGACACAACAATATTTTTAAACACCGTATAGCCGAGTATATTTCCGACAATCGCAGCCAGCAGTGTTACAATAACCGGCATGGACAGATAGTGCTGCACCAGCTCTCTTTTCGTGTAACCGGACGCGCGCAGTGTTCCGATCTCGGAGGACTCTTTTGCAATCGTATTGCTGATCGTCACGGCAAAGATAAATGCGATGATTACCACAAGGATATCCAGCAGCACACCGCCCATGGCTTTGTCCGATCCCATATCATCGGTTGCAAAATTGATCGCCGGATTTCCGTATTTCGGTGTGTAATCTTCGAGCTCATTGTCCGCAACAACCACCTGTGTGAGCAATGCACGCATAAAATTATCAGAGCGTGTTTTTTCCCCGGCCTCATCCGCAGGCTCCGTTTCATATTTCCATGCATAAGTATAGTGAATACTCTTGTGCAGCCGGTCGAAACCGTCCTGTGTCACCATTGCCACATCAAATTTCAGTGCATCAAACATCAGATCGGTGGTCTTTTCGTGTAAGGTGGAGTAATTGACATACGCAAGCAGTCCCACAACTTTATAAGTCTCTCCGGAAACTGTGACGGTATCTCCCACCTTTATTCCGACGTTGTCGGCGTGCATACGGTCAATGGCAATTTCATCCGCCTTCTGTGGAAAACTTCCCTGCAGCATACATGCCAGGTTGATATCCTTTGTCTTTGCAAATACGCGGATCGTTCCATCCTTTTTCCCATCGTTATTATAATCTTCTTCCTCATTTCGGAAAAAGTTTTCATACAATGTTGTCTTTGTTGCCTTAAAATCTGGATCGTTTAATTTATATTTTTCTTCCGCATCCGCATATTTGTCTTCGATCTTGTCCTGTGCCTTTTTCCAGGCTTTGTCGTAGGCTTTTTTGTAGGCCTTATCATACGCCTTTTTGTAGGCTTTTTTATATGCTTTGTCGTAAGCTTTTTTATATGCCTTGTCGTAGGCCTCATCATACGCCTTGTCATACGCTTCGCTGTAGGCTTTGTCATGTGCCTCGTTATATGCACTGCTGTATGCACTGTTATACGCTTTTTTATATGCCGGAGCATAAGCCTTACTGTATGCACTGTCGTAAGCTTTTTTGTAGCTTCCGTCTTTTTTTGCCTGTGCTACCGCAGTATCCAGCATCTGCCCCGCTGTCTGTGCATCCATCCCCTGTGCCAGCAGGGATTGTTTTACCTGCGCTGCAAACTGTGCATCAAACTGTTTGACAAATGTTGCATCGAAACTCTGTTTAAATTCCGGATCAAACTCCTTCTTAAAAGATGACGCAAATTTTGCCGGAAACGATTGCTCAAACTGCTTTTTAAATTCTTTGTCAAAAGATTTCTTAAACTGTTCCGGAAATTTTTTATCGAATTCTTTCTTAAATTTATCCGGAAACTTTTCGTCAAATTTTTCCTTAAATTTTTTCGGCAGTTTTTTATCCAGTTTCTTTTTTGCTTCATCCAGATAATACTGTTTGACATCCGCTTTTTCACCGGTCTCAATTGCCGAAAGCAAGGTAGCATCTGCCTGTTTTTTTAACTCAAAATGACCGTCTTCCTGTTTGTATTTTGTCACGCCTTCGTTTGCCGAAGTAATCATACTCTCGTTTGCCACATACATACCGGACACAAAGCCGATCGTGAGCACAAGAAACAGGAATACAACCAGATATTTTTTCCAGTCCCCGATCAGTTCTTTCGGTATTCTCCTGATCAGGGGATTTTTGATTTTTTTCATAGCAGCCCCCTTACCATTCCAGATCTTCCGCGGATACCTTGTTTGTATTGATGTCGTTGTGGCGCACCGCACCGTCACGGAGCTTGATCACATGGTCTGCCATATTTTTGATCGCCTCGTTATGTGTAACCATAATGATGGTATTTCCGTATTTTTTGTTGACCTCCTCAATCAGCTTTAAGATTTCCTTGGACGTATTGTAGTCAAGTGCTCCCGTTGGCTCATCGCAGAGCAGGATATCCGGATTTTTTACAATTGCACGGCCGATGGAAACACGCTGCTGCTGGCCTCCGGACAACTGGTTCGGCAGTTTGTAGCGGTGCTCGTAAAGTCCGAGCGTATGTAACAGATCGTCAATATCAAGCGCATTGTCTGACAGATACGCTCCCACTTCGATGTTTTCCTTCACGTTTAGATTTCCAATCAGATTGTACATCTGGAATACATAGCCGAGATGCTTTCTGCGGTACTGTGTCAGCTTTTTCTCACTCATATCCTCTAACTTATCGCCGTTGATATTGATGTAACCGGAATCGGCGTTATCAATGCCTCCGATGATATTGAGCAGTGTGGATTTTCCAGAACCGGATGGTCCTAACAGCACACAGAACTCCCCTTTTGCAACGGAAAAATTCATGCCGCGCAGGACTTCCTGACGCGTCTGTCCGCTTCCGAATCCTTTCTTTAAATCTACAATTTCCAAAAACTTCTTTTCTTCTTCTGACATAGAAACTCCCTTTCTTTTTTAGTTTTACTTTTCATACTAATATTAGTTTCCTCTAACCTTTGGCTCTTTTTTTAGGTCTCCCGCAAAAAGCGAAAGACCTGTGCTTCTTTTCTGAACCTTCTGTCCAAACGCGGACGATCTGTGCTTCTTTTCCCAAACTTCCGTCAAAACATGCGGACAGCCTACGGTCTGACGAGTCCGTACCAGCCTGCCAGCAGATATTTTACACCTTTTTCCGCAAACCGCAGTGCTTCTTCCTCGTCATCAATGTGCGTTACCATAAATATAAACATATCGATCTGTGAATGGGACATCCAGTGTACAACGCTTTGTTCCACCATCGGCACATGGTAAGCTTTGCACATCGCTTCACAGATAAATGCATTGTGCTCATCCATCTGGTCGACCAACCGGTCCGGCATACGTTCCATGCTTGATCCCTGCGCTTTTGTCAGCACTAAAAGCACTTCATCCCGGTAGGTGTACAGTTCATGGACAACCTGTGCGACTGCTTCAAAATCGCTGCTGTCATCATGCTCTTTTGCTTTGCCGCTCTCCATCTCCCTGACTTCAAAAGAAAAATGCTCCCGCAGAATTTCATTGAGCCGATCCATAAAATTTCCTACCACCTCACAGAACAGATCGTCCTTGTCCTGAAAGAAAAAATACAGTGCCCCTGTGGTCACCCCCGCCTTCTGGCAGATTCCGCGGAGAGACGCCCCCACAAACCCTTTCTCCATAAATTCTTTTTTGGCACATTGGATCAGGTGTATCTTCGTCTCGCTGTCATGTATTTTCTTTCCTGCCATGGTACGCTCCCTGTAAATAAAAATGCAACATAACGTTGTTATGTTAGATAACACCGTTATGTTACATCATTCCCATGTCTATGTCAATAGAAAAACTTATGCATTTTTCTGTTTGTGTTTATCATAAGCAGCAAACATGCCGGCAAGCAGTGTTCCGGAAATAGAATGCCAGGTGCAGGAAACAGCGCAGATGATCGCAGACTCCGGTGTTGCGGAAAACTGTGCGGTCGTTGTGGCAAGGTTTGTTGCCAGTCCCGCATTCTGCATGCCAACTTCGATGGCAATGGTTCTCTTTTTGGCGGTATTCATGCCAACAAGTTTTCCTGCTCCATAACCAAGCAGATAACCAAGTCCATTGTGAAGAAAAACAGCTACAAAGATTACAGCTCCGGACTGGAAGAACTTCGCGCCCTGGGAAGATACCACACCACCAACAACACACGCCAGCCCCAGTACTGCCACACCCGGCATAATTTTCTGTAACTCACTGAACATTTTCTTTTTCCCCAGCAGATAGTTTAAAAGGAAGCCCAGTGCTACCGGAAGAATAACCGTTTCCACAATGGAAACAAGCATTGGCAGTGCCTTGATGGAAATATTGGTTCCGCTTGCCAGAAGAGAAACCATAAGTGGTGTCATGATCGGGGAAAGGATCGTGGATACGGTTGTCATTCCCACGGAAAATGCCACATCTCCACCACAGAGATACGACATGATATTGGATGACACACCACCCGGACAACAACCTACCAGAATGAGTCCCAGTGCAATGCCGGCAGGAAGATGCAGCACTTTCGTCAGTGCGAATGCCAGAAACGGCATAATCAGATACTGTGCCAGTGCACCAACACAGATATCGAATGGTCTCTGTGCCAGAATCTTAAAATCCTGCGTTGTCAGTGTCAGACCCATACTGAACATAATAATACCGATGATGATTGACTGACTTGTAAACTTATTGGAAACCGGATCGGTAAATAACTGATGGTTTACCCATCCCATCATTCCCGGAACGATAAATGTTACTACCGCAATTGCAATTACCACAATTGATGTGTAGTCCGATAACCATTTGCTGAGTTTTTGTAGTGCTTTCATAAACTTTTCCTCCTTGGTCTGTTCACTGAAAAACGAATTCAGACATTAAAAAAGCCCCTTCCCAGATACTACTCTGGAAAGGGACGAATAAAATCCGCGTTACCACCCTGATTCCACAGAAAAACTCTGTGACACTTCACATACCAACATATGCTATCCCATAACGGAGGAAACCGGCGAAGTTTACTCACAGTTATCTGCTTTCAGCCCGCTTCTTAGAGAGGATCATCCATATCCGGCTACTACCTGTTCGCACCACCCACAGGCTCTCTGAAAATAACGATAAGATACGATGCTGTTCTCGTCAACGAATTTCGGTGAACAATATTTTCTTTATGTTGCCTATTATAGACTCCTGACAAAATATGTCAAGAGAAAAATTTTCCATCATCTGCTTTTCTGATTGACCTCCACGTTTGTTCTTATGGACCATACATTACATCTTTTTCTCTATATGTCCCCACAACTTTCCATCAGTCTTTTTCAAAATGCTGATAATCCTTCGAATGTGTCCAGTCCCCACCCCAGGTAAATCCATATCGGGTAAAAAGCTTGTAACACAGATCATTGTGATCAATCTTGTGCGGAAAATCCCCACTCCGGTCAACATACGCTTTTGCATTTGCAGGCTCAATCGACAGCTTTCCGTTGACGGTTTTTACATAGGGGTTATAAAGTGTATTGATGTCAACTGCCATGCCCAGACCGTGTTTTGAGATTTTTGTCGTGTGGGAAATGAAACGGAAATTAAACGCAGAGGAATTGTTGTCGCTCATGGATGCCTCATCATCCGCATCGTATTCATCCACCAGCCGGACTTTTTCAATGGGATATTCTGCCTCATACAACTGCCTGAAAATGGCAAGGACATCCTCTGCAATGGCTTTGTTTACCACAAGTTCTCCCTCTTTTGTCTGACCGTCAAACCCCATGTGGAGCACATGAAGATAGCGGAGATCTTCCCGCGGTACGGTACAGTCTGCCTTGTATGATTTTCCCTGCATCTTCTCAAAAATATCGTCCGGGATTTCGGAAATGTAGAACGCTTCCTCTGTGATACTTTTCCCTGTACGGTCCGCATTTTCAACACTTTGTTCTTTCTGCGTATGATCCGGTTCGTTCATGTTTTGTTTTTTCTCACTCAGTTCTGTCCCTGAAGTCCTGTGATCCTGTTCTTTTTCACTGTTCTCCTGATCCGCAACCTCAGACTTTTTTGTGTTTGATTTTTCCGGATGCCGGATCAGACGGCTTCCGGTTACGGCTGCGGCAGCTGCAAGTAACACGGCCGCAGTGATGATCATTCCTTTTTGTTTTTTCACCAGTTTCTCCTTACTGACACGTTTCCCTTTTCTGTAAACATAAAAATTCATCCGCTTCAACATGATAACACCGCTAAGCCTACGCTATCGAAAAAAGTGTCATGTGAAAGCCCGAAGGCCGCATTTCTGCACGGATGAATTGTGTATATTTTAGCACTGATTTTTGGGATTTGCTATATTTTCATAACAAAAAATGCATTTTTCTTTTAATGCACCCTCGAAAAATAATCCATCAGAATTCCCTTAATATGATTATACCTTCTGGCATAAGAATTCTCCACCCGTATAATCTCCATATTGTGTGCCTGACAGATGGCATTTTTCTTCCGGTCGCGCTCCTGCACCACCGCATCCTCGAAATGCTCTTTCCCGTCAAGTTCGATTGCCAGAACCGGCAGTTCCTTTTTTCCCTGCTTTTCGTACACAACAAAATCAAAGCGCCCCATATAAAACAGATCATCATATGTCATGTTGTCCTGAAACACCTGCGATATGGCAACTTCTTTGTGGATCACATACTTACTCTGGGAAAGCCAGATATTTTCGAGCGCATGCGTCAGGTTTTCGAGAAACGCATTTTCGGTAGCGGTAGAAAACGGCTGGATGCCAAGTGCACGGGAACTGATATGTTTTTCCGTGATCTCTGACTTCCCGTTGGTTTTGATGTACTGCGCAAGTTCATAAAGATCATCGTCTGCCTGTCCTGCATGCAGACGCTCCAGTTCTTTGCTGTCTGCGAGCAGAACAAGTTTGTCTTTCGCCCGTGAGGTTGCAACATTGATCAGTTCCTTATTGTTTTTCAGCCACTGATAGGTACCGGCATTGGTGCGGTCGGACAGTGCCGTGGAAAAAAGCACCACATCCTTTTCATCTCCCTGAAAAGCATGCACCGTTCCACAGACTAAATTTTCGAGGTGGTTTTCTTTGATCGCCTGCTCGATCAGTGCCCGCTGGTTTACAAACGGTGTGATCACCGCGATACTTTTGTCCGTGTTCTGCTTCGCGTATGCAATGACCTCGTCTGCTTCCGCCGGAGATGTATTTTTGATCCCGGCACGATCGCTTTTTACATCTACATAGACAAGCGGCTCCGGCTCTTTGCTTTTTGAATAGATCTGCAGTTTGGAATTGTAATATTTTTTATTGTTAAATCCAATAATTTTTCTGTTGCAGCGGTAATGGCTGCGCAAAAGCACTTCATCACTCACCGCATCACATGCCAGATACGTTTTGTAAATCGAATTCTTTCTGTAATCATATTCTTCTGCCACATGATATCGCCGTCGCAGCTTGCGGTTGATCAGTTCTCCGAGCAGAATAACCGGATTCAGCTGTTGCGGATCTCCCACAAGCATCAGTTTCTCTCCACGGATAATCGGGACAAGAGAGATCGCAACGTTACACTGGCTGGCCTCGTCCATAATAGTCATGTCAAACAACGGCTCCGGTTCCCCGATCTTATGTGCCGATATGCAGGTAGTGATAATGATTGGAAAAACACGCTGCAGCTTCTTTACATTTTCGGATTTCTGCATGTATTTGTTGAATGCAAGCGCCTGTGCCGCCGGATTTTCACCGGAATCTAAAATCTCCCGCAGTTCCTGATATTTTGGCTCCTCAAGTGTCTTGATATAACGCGCAGACGTATAAAATAAATACTGATAAAATTCTTCTTCGTTGCGGTCGAGAAGCTGCAGGGCATCCGAATCAGAAATTTCGCCAATCTGATGGATTCTCTGATCGAGCTTCTGCATTTGGTATCCCTGCAGGTCCATCTGAAACGGGAGCAGGTTCATGGCATTTTTGATATGTTCCTGATATTCCATCAGATGCGAAAGTGTCTCTTTCCGCTCCTTTAAATCCAGAATTTCCTCATACTCTTTCAGTCTCGCAGAAAGACGTTTTGCACGGTCAACCCGGTCATCCTTGCGCTTATCGAGCGTGGACGTAAATATTTTTACGGTCTGCACCTGATTGCGCAGGCGGTTGATGTAGCTGATTGCAGCTTTAACTTTGTCTATATTTCCAAGCCGCAGTACCGGAAACGGAATGGTCTGTCCATGGTACTCAAGATGCGTCAGTTTTTCAAATACATTGTCGATTGGAACGTTATTGTAGGACGCAAATAAAACGGTCGTATTGTTAAAAAACGCCGTTACTATCGTGTTAATAATCGTATTTGTTTTTCCCGTGCCCGGTGGCCCCTGTATGTAGGCAAGCGGATATTTCATGGCGTTGTTGATCGCCAACAGCTGATCCAGATTGATGTTCTGATTGATCAGTGCAATCGGATACGCCTTGGTGCGGCGTGGCCGTTCTAACAATTCCCCGAAGAAGGCTTTGACTGGATAAGTAACCTGCTGCTTTTCAAACATATCAAGTATGGCTTTGTACTCGTCATGCAGATTCAGCACTACATCCATCCCAAGCCCCAGCACATACGGCATATCATCTACGACCGGCTTTTGCCCTCCATGACCAGTAATCGCATCTTTGATTTTTTCCAGATTATTTTCAAAATCTTCCAGCAGTTCGTACTCGTCCGCATCCAGAAATTTACGCGCATTTTCCGTCTGTCCGTCAATGCCAAACTGTGTGCAGACTGTGATATCTTCATCCGGCTGAAACACTCTGTTTTTCACATCAAGGTTCAGGTTCCGGTATGCCAGAACATACAGCCCCTTCGCCGTGTGAATACTCAATACATTGAGTGCCAGTTTCTTAATTCTTAAATTGGTGCTCTTTTTCTTTTCGTGAGACAGGGAATACTGGAAATTTGACACGACCTCCTGAAACTGCTGATCGTTAAGTGCATACCGTCCGTTTTTCACACGATCCCCATCGATATAATGGATCAGGTCATAATCGGTGATGTAAGGTGTCGTATCCATGCGGTTACATAGTTCCAGATAATTTAGTATTTTCAGATTTGCAGAGCTGGAAAAAATAGTTTTATAACGCTCCGGATGCATCTCGATATCTTCGATCAGCTGCCTGTTTTCCGGACAGTACGTTCCTTCAATGACTTCCGTGGACAGGATGGAATCCACAAAAATTTTGTCATATTCCCCCAGTGTATACATTCCGAGGTGCAGACCATCTACTTTGAGGGTACGTTTTGCCGGATCAAGATCACGGATTCCAATCCAGTATTTTGTAATCTGATCCGCTTTGTTCCGATATTCGATTTTCAGCCACTTTCCCTCATGAATCGCCCGGAAAATGTCCCTGCAAATCTGATTCATACTATGCTCCGTCCTGTTTTACATGATATCTCTATCATTCATTATGATGTTCGGACAGAACCTTTGTCAAGCAAATCCTCAATTCCCCTTGCTGCTCAAAGGATTACTTCTTGTTTCAAAAAACTGATTGTTATCTATGCGTGCGCGGTTTTTGTCGTTGTACATACTGCTCTGCCGGATTGCGGCATTTTCTTTTTCCTGTTCCGGTGTGTTCTCCGCAAAATATTTTGGTCCTGCGGTAACCGGATCTGCATCCGTTCCTACAAGCATCGCTGATTTATCCGTATAATTTTTGGGTTTCATGACATACCTCCAACTTTTTTGTTAGTATGTCCGTTCTTTATCCTCTCCACTCCCGTAAGTAAAAGTTTGTAAAAACTTCCGTAACCGTTCTGTCTTCGGATTCTCGAAAAATTCTTTCTTAAATCTTCTTCTAATGGAATATCGTACTCTTTCTCAATTATATTTAGCTTCCCGCTTTGTGTAAGACTCTTTGAAAGCAATGCCCCCAACAGACGATGTAATTCATGCTTTTCATCCTGACGAGGTAACTTCTTTGCCAATCCAATCAAAACAATATTAAGCGTATCCTGCTTAATATCATCATATCTTATTTCCTGCCTTTGAATACTTTAACGCTTCCTTGCAATATACAGACTGATTTACAATCCAAATCAGGCACACTACAAGAGAAGGTAAGAATCCTATGCCAAAAACGGGTGCACTTCTGCTAAACTGTTATTCATAACCAAACCTCAACCTCCTTATCAAACTTGAATTTATCGATTTCTTTATTATCTAATCTGTTAGTAATCTATCCAACAGCATCTGCCTATTATTTATAAACATTTCTGTTACCTGGTAACTCTCTGTATCCTCATATTCGCACAGATGTATGCGTCCATTATCAAAACAATAGATATCTGCATCTGGTATTCCTAACAAAATTGGCGAATGCGTAACTATAATAAACTGTGCTCCCTCTTTTGCACATCTGTATATTTGCATCAACAATGTAAGCTGTCTCTGCGGCGATAATGCAGCTTCTGGCTCGTCAAAAAGATACAAGCCATTTGGATTCATATTATTCTGTGCTAATGCGAGAAAACTCTCTCCATGTGATTTTTCATGATATTTAGCAGAAGGATGTGTAATATCTGCATATTCTTCTTCCTGCGTTGCAACATTATAAAAGCTTTCTGCCCTAAGAAAATATCCCCACTTTTCCTTCCGATAGCCTTTGGCAATTCTTATCGCATCACACAACTCTGAATGTGTATCATGCGTAGAAAAAACATAATTCTTCGTTCCACCCTCAGGATTAAAACCATGTGCTACGGCAAGTGCTTCCAATAAAGTTGATTTACCGCTGCCATTTTCCCCTACAAAAAAAGTAATTGGTTTGTTAAAATCAAGTTTTTCAACTCCCTTAAAAGCCCTGATTCCCTTCAGATAACTATCCTTATCAATTTTATCCCAATCAAATATTACTCCTTGTATGAATTGATCATTCACCTAATCACCTCCTTGTAAAAAACACTTTCTAATCCCCATCTTCTTGCCCTTTAGACAAGAAGCATTCTTCACCTTCAGTTCGGTCAATCTCGATTTGCATTCCCATTCATTTTAATAGAGCTTTGCACCTGCTGGAATGTGGTCATCAACCATCTCAGTTCCTGCTTCTTGGTCAAATGGTTATAGAACTGCACCACATCAGAATACTTAATCTCTGCTATATTTCGCTTTCCAAGTGTATCCCGGATAAATCGGTCATACATATAAAGATAATTGCTCTTGGTCGTTGGTTTCAGATTGTTTTTGAGACTCATGTAGCTGTCAAATACAAAATTTACTGTAGCCTTTCCGGCAACATAAATATCCAGACCGTCCATCTGATCTTTCATGAGCTGTGCTTCTTTTTCCCGAAGTGTTACAAGGTCTTGTGCATAAACATATTTACGTCTTCCGATAGGATCCGTATAAGTATATACATATCTCTCGTCTGAACGTCTCTGTGATTCACCTTTCCGCAGAACTCTGCCCCGCAGATCTTTTCTTGTCTGTGCCATATTCAGTTTTATTCTACAAATCCGACAGTGAAATTCGGTCGTAAGCGCCATTTTTCTTATCTTCCGGATGTGGCTCCAGTCCGATAATTGTAATATCTTTCTGGTCTGGTCCATAAACCCAGTACATCCTCATTGCGCCACTGGTTTTATTTTCAAGATATGATTGCCTCACTTTCATTCCATAACGTCTGGATAATGGCTCTATTTCATGGGTTTGAAGACTCGGATAACCCGGATCAGCCGACAACAGCTTTAAAGCCTTTCCCCATTTTTTATACAACTGTTCTTCCTTCTTTTTTATATTACCGGAACGATATTTCTCCTGCAGATCTAACCAAAGTTCCTGCATTTCAGGAATTCCCATTCGTATATTAAAATTCATCTCTTATTCCTTTTAAAAATCTGACAGGTCAATAGCCGGGGAAACATCGCCTCTCTTAAAGTTACTTACTGCACGATCCATATCTGCCAGAGTTCTGGCTGAAATGCTCTCTGGCACTGCCAGTTCCCGAGGTTCCAGAATAATGCAGCCATTTCCGTATTCTTTGACATTATAATACTGATAAGCAGCTCCTCTGAGAGTAATTCTTTTTTTGTTATCCAGATGGGCAACATAATCTTTTATTGCTTCCATTATCAACACCTCCTACGCAAGCATTTGTGTGGGAAATCCCACCTCTTGTTATTATAATACGCTTTTCTATATTTTCTGTCAATCTACCTTTACTTACTCCTGATACTTGAAAAATGGTATCGCCCATGCCATCCTCCGCAGTCTTATAAATTACATTGAATGGTTCGATATCTTCCATTGTCTCTATCTTATGGGTCTGAAGATAATTGATGGATTTTGCAAACTCTTGTAAGTTGGAGAGATTCTTCCCTCTCCGTTTCATCTCCGCATAGAAATTTGGGAGCAGTGGTCTGCCCTGCGTTTTCTTATCATAATAATCTTGCAAGCTTTCCAAAAGTGTCGGATTCTGCCTGCGATCCAGTTCGTCCTTCATTTCCTCATACGCTGTCTTCATCCACTGAATGGATTCTTTCAGAGAAATAAACATCTGGTTGAACTGCCGGATAGCTCGGTTCAGTTCCCCAATCACAGTTTTAATTCCCTTTTTCTCCATTGCCCGGACTTCATACCCTTCATGGATCGTCGGAATCAGATCAATTCCCTGCTCTTTGTAAGAGCGGTGATCAATTCTTGCTGCCATGTGACATTCCCGGAATTTTTCGTTCACTTTCTCTGTCCAAGCTCTTCTCCATTCCTTTAAAAGTTGTCTGTAAGTTCCTGTACTTTTTGTTTCTCTGTTTGATTATCTGCCATAGATTACCTCCATTTTTGCATGACAAAAGGCAGCCCACAATGGACTGCCCTAATAAAAGAAAAAGTAGCAAATCGTTTAAAACCATAATTTTCATAAAAAGAAAGCAATTTTTCTTTATTCTCTGCTTCCACAAATGCTACCATACCACCAACCTGATACTGTAAAATCTGTGTTTGCCTGATTGCTGCTTCGAGCAACTCCTGTCCTGTTATTCTTCCTTTTGCCTTATCATTAAAATTCTTTCCGAGCTGGGCAATCAGATAAGCTGCTAAATTATAAGTCTGCTCACTCTTATCTATTTCGCTAAACCTTAATCTGAATTTCTTTCCTTTTGCAAAAGGAGTGAATAAAGCCTTTCCCTCTTATTCCATTTTTATAACTTTTCAAATAGCTCAAATTAATTAAATAACTTCTATGACATTTGAAAAATCTCCCATCCAGTTTTGTTTCAAGATTTTCAATTCTGTCATAGTAATCAATAACTTCTCCCGACTTTAAATGCAGATATATTTTTCTGTCTACAATTTCACAAAAAATGATGTCATCAAAGGAAATAATATTGCTCTCGTATCCTTTCTGAATAAGCAAGTTTGCTTCATTGGCATTTTGCATGGAAGCAAATAATCTCTCCATTTTTTTGTCAAAATATTCTTCTTCAATTGGCTTTACCAGATAATCATATGCCTGCACTTCAAAAGCCTGAAATACCATTTCCTTTAAAACGGTTATAAAAATCAGGTAGCCTTTATAATTCTTACTACGCAGCTTTCTTGCAGTTTCCATACCATCTATGCCATCCATTTGAATATCTAAAAACAAAATATCTATACTTTTGTTGTATCTTAGTAATTCCTCGCCACTCCAAAATTGTGAAATTTTTATTTCTACATTTTTTCTGTGAAAAAAATCAAGTGCCAGCTTTTTAACTTTATCTGATATGTATTTTTCATCATCACAAATTGCAATGTTAATCACATGACCACCTCTTTTCTTAAATTAGTTATTTTAGCATCTATCATCAAATGAAACAATTATAATGCTTTGGAATGTAATTGTAATGTTGTGTAATGCCGAATAGCTCAATAAGTATATCGGCAGTATATCAACGAATCTCAATTTCTCGCTAAATATCGTCTGAATTAATTTTATCCAAAAATCGAATACACTTTGAAACCAACTGTTGTAAAACATCGAACATTTTACAGCAGTTTTTTTGTACCCAAAATCGGGAAAGGAGTATCAGAAATGGCAAACAGAAGCCGCATCAATCCGGTGCAATTTTACCTTGATGATGACAAGCAGTATATCCTTGATGAAAAATTTAAGCAGTCCGGCATGAAAAGCAAATCTGCTTTCTTACGCAAACTCATTTTGTATGGCTATGTCTATGACGTGGATTACAGCTATCTGAGAAATTACAACACAGAGCTTGGACGGATCAGCTCCAGCTTAAACCAGATTGCCAAACGGATAAACAGCACCGACCACATCTATCAGGAAGATATGGACGAAGTAAAGGAGGTGATGAATCAGGTATGGCATACACAAAAATCCATGCTATCAAAGCAACCGTTGATAAAGCGATAGATTACATCTGTAACCCGGACAAGACCGATGAAAAAATGTTCATTTCTTCCTATGCCTGTTCTCCGGAAACCGCCGCTATTGATTTCAAATATACGCTGGATCACTGTCGTGAAAACAGTCCCAATAAAGCCTATCATTTAATCCAGGCTTTTGCTCCGGGAGGGGTCAGCTTTGAAGAAGCTCACCAGATTGGAAAGGAGCTTGCCGACAAAGTTTTAGAGGGAAAATATTCTTACGTTGTCACCACCCATATTGATAAAGGTCACGTCCACAACCACATCATTTTTTGTGCTGCTGGCGCAAGGCGTATGCTGGAGCAGGTGGGCATAAACTTAAAAGGCTTGAATGTCGATAAACTGAAAGCAGAGCTTGAGGAACTGACAAAACAGAAAAATGAGCTGACCTCCACCTATAAGAATTGTGAAAAAGAGGTGCGTGATCTGAAGCGGAAACAGGAGAATCTTAATCAGTATCTCGGACGAACCACGCCACCTGATGCTGCACAGGAGCAGCTGGAAAAAAAGAATACTCCAAACCTGTAAATGCGCAAAAAAATAGAGGTGCGCAAGACACCCCTATTCCCTAAACCTCTTGCAAAATCTGCAATAGTGGTTTATAATCAGGTTAGAAACCGAAGGATATTAGCGTGTCCAACGGTTGCACAATCGGAAACTTATAAAGCGTTAAGTTTATTAACGGATTACAGGCTATCCTCTATTGCGAGTAGAGGATAGCCTTTCCGTTTATTTGCGGTTATGTTTATTGTCTATGTATGTCAAGGCTGCAAATACAACCAATAAAAGCGTAAGCACTTCTAAAGTATCCATACCGACCTCCTTTCCGTCTCCAGAAAGGACAACCGCAAGACTATCCCTACTTGCTCTAATCTGACTGAAAATATTATATCATTTCGTGTCGAATAATACCAGCACCACTTACGATATTTCCTCTGTCTATTTCCTCTGCCGGTTCCAATACCACCCCGGCAAATTCCTCATCGCTCATGTTCTGGAGCTTTCCTAACACCTGCTCTGCAAGCTCCTCCATATCGCTGTCCTTTATGTGCGGCATTACCCGTCTGATGTCCTCCATCAGCTCTGTCTTGTGGGATAACTGAATATCCATCGGATTCAGATAATCTTTGGAGTCTGTGGCAAGCCTTATGACCTGTCCCTTTAGTGCCTGTACCAACGGGAAATACTCTCCCTCCGGATCACAGATAATAATGTCATCCCTTGTCATTAGGAAATGCCTGTTGTAATGATTAAATCGGGCTTTCCTCGATGTGTTTAGCTGTAACCACCTCCTTTCAAGGCGCAAAAAAAGCACCTTAACC
>OHLX01000255.1_pt1 | contig 27530 bp, 18 predicted proteins | sample 1569241 | NCBI WGS metagenome assembly OHLX01 (sample SAMEA3879521, study PRJEB24766) | human gut metagenome | biome: human-associated habitat; feature: feces | place: USA | collected 1985/1987 | reverse complement strand
GCGGCCCCAACAGCTCCTCCCTGTTTCCGCCACTGGCGGCGGTCGTCGCCGTTGCCCCCTCGACAAACGCCCCCAACTCTCCTATAATAAAATCATCCCAACGAAAGGCGGTGTCCCCATGCGTTTCCTTCACCTCTCCGACCTGCATCTGGGCAAGCGGGTCTGCGAATTCTCCATGCTGGACGATCAGCGCTACATTTTAGAGCAGGTCCTCTCCCTGCTGGACGCCCGGCCCGTAGACGGCGTTCTGCTGGCAGGCGACCTCTACGACAAGCCCGTGCCGCCCGCCGAGGCGGTGCGGCTGCTGGACTGGTTCCTCACCGAGCTTGCGGCGCGGGGACTGCCCGTTTTTGCCGTCAGCGGCAACCACGACTCGGCAGACCGCATCGCCTTCGGCGCACAGCTTCTGGCAGGGAGCCGGGTGTACGTCAGCCCGGTCTTTGCCGCACCGCCCGCGCCCATCACCCTGACGGACGAATACGGCCCGGTGGACGTCTGGCTCCTGCCCTTTTTGAAGCCTGCCGCCGTGCGGCACGTCTTCCCGGACGAGAAGATCGAGAGCTATAACGACGCCATCGGCTGTGTGCTGAACGCCTGTACACCCGACCCCGCCCGCCGGAACGTGCTGGTGGCCCACCAATTCGTGGCCGGGGCGGCGGTCTGCGAGAGCGAAGAGCCCAGCGTGGGCGGGGTGGACAGCATCGACGTCTCCCTCTTCGAGGGCTTCGACTATGTGGCTCTGGGCCACCTCCACAGTCCCCAGAAGGTGGGGCGGGACACCGTCCGGTACGCAGGCAGTCCCCTCAAATATTCCTTCTCCGAGGCCCATCAGCACAAAGCCGCCCTCTTCGTCACTCTGGGCGAAAAGGGCAGCGTCCGCTTCGAGGCCGTGCCTCTCACCCCCCGGCACGACCTGCGGGAGCTGCGGGGCAGTTACATGGAGCTCACCGACCGCCGGGCCTACGACGGCACGCCGACGGACGACTACCTCCACATCACCCTCACCGACGAGCAGGACGTTCCCGACGCGCTGGCCCGGCTGCGGGTCATCTACCCGAACTTCATGCGGCTGGACTATGACAACCGCCGCACCCGGGCCGCTGAGACGCCCGACGCCGCTGCCCGGGCCGAGAGCAAGACGCCCCTCGAGCACTTTGCGGCCTTTTACGAAGCCCAGAACGGCCAGCCCCTCTCCGACGAACAGGCGGCGTTCTGCCAATCGCTCATCGAGGACATCTGGAAGGAGGACGAAGCATGAGGCCTCTGAAACTGACCCTGTCGGCCTTCGGGCCTTACGCCGCCGAGACCGTTCTGGACCTCGCCCAGCTGGGCAGAGGCGGGCTCTACCTCGTCACCGGCGACACCGGCGCGGGCAAGACCACCCTCTTCGACGCCATCACCTACGCCCTCTACGACCATTCCAGCGGCGGCGTCCGGGAAGGGGCCATGCTCCGCAGCAAGTACGCCGAGCCCGGCACCCCCACCTTCGTGGAGCTGGAATTTGAGGTGCGGGGACAGCGCTGCACCGTCCGCCGCAACCCCGAATACCTCCGCCCGAAAGCCCGGGGCGAGGGCTTTACCACCGAAAAGGCCGACGCCTGCCTCACCTACGCCGACGGCCGTCCGCCCGTCACCCGGGCCAAGGACGTCACCGCCGCCGTGGTGGACATCATCGGGCTGGATTACAACCAGTTCTCCCAGATCGCCATGATCGCCCAGGGGCAGTTCACCCGGCTGCTCAACGCCTCCACCGAGGAGCGGAGCAAGATCTTCCGCAAGCTGTTCCGCACCCAGCCCTACCAGCGCCTGCAGGAGCGGCTGCAGGCCGAGAACGCCGCCCTCACCCGCCAGCGGGAGGAGCAGAGCGTCCGCATCGGGCAGCTGCTCTCCGGCCTGAGCTGGGCCGAGGGGGACGCCGACGAGGCCGTTCTGGACGAGCTGGCCCCCCTCTGCGAGGCGGGCGGGCAGGCGTCGCCGGAAGCGGTTCTTCCCCTTCTGGATGCCCTGCTGGCCGGGCAGGAGCAGGCGCTGAGCGCCGCCACCGCTGCCCGGACTGAGGCCGAGGCAGAGCTGGACAAGCTTCAGCAGACGCTGGGCCGGGCCGAACAGGCCGAGAAGCTCCGCCTCGAGCTGACCGCCGCGCAGGCCCGTCAGGACGCTCTGCGGCCCGTTCTGGACGCCGCCGAGGCCGAAGCGGCCCGCCACGCCGGAGATTCCGCCGCGCTGGACGCGCTGGCCGGAAAGCTCGAGCGGGCGAAAGCCGACCTCGCGGCCTTCGACGGGCTGGACAGCCTCGAAAAGAAGCTTTCCGCCGCCCGGGACGCCGCCGCCCTCGAGAACGCCAGAGCCGAAAAGCGCCGCGCCGCCCTCGGGCAGCTGGACGGAGAGCTGACAGCCTTGGAGCAGAGCCTCGCCGCCCTTGGGGGCGCGGAGGCCGAGAAGGTGAGCCTTGAGGCCCGGGCCGAACAGCTGGCCCGGCGGGAGACGGCCCTCGCGCAGCTGGCCCAGAGCCTCGCCGAGGGGCAGCGCCGGGGGCAGGCCGCACGGCAGGCACAGGAGCGTTATCTTCTCGCCGACGGCGCAAAGGAGCGCGCCCACGCCCTCCGCGACCACCTCGAGCGGGCCTTTCTCAACGCGCAGGCGGGCCTGCTGGCCGAGGGTCTGACGGACGGCACCCCCTGCCCCGTCTGCGGCAGCACCCATCACCCGAGGCGGGCCGTTCTGCCCGCCGAAGCCCCCACGCAGGCCCGGGTGGACGCGGCCAGACAGTCTGCCGACGAGGCCGACCGCGCCGCACAGGAAGCCAGTGCGGCCGCCGCCAAGGCCGTGGCCGCAGACCGGGAGGCCAAAGCCACCCTCCGCCGGGACGCCGAGGCCCTGCTGCCGGAGCGGTTCACCTCGCCGGAGGGGCCGGTGAAGCTGACCGTCTCGCTTCTGAAGACGGCTCTGGCCGAAGAAAGCGAGGCCCTGCACGCCGCACAGGAAGCCCTCGACAAGGCTCAGAAGCAGAATGCCGCCGCCCTCGCCGCCAAGGCCCGGCAGGAGGACGAGCGGCAGAAAAAGACCGCCCAGCGCTCTGCCCTCGAGGCCGAGGCACGGGCTTCCGCCGAGGAAGCCGCCCGCCAGTCCGCCGCCGCCAAGGCGCTGGAGGCCCAGTGTGCCGAAGCCCGGGCTGCTCTGCCCGCCGCCGGCCGGGAGGAAGCCCGCCGGGCGCTGGCCGGGCTGGAAAGCGAGCGCCGCGCCCTTCGGGCCGGAATGGACGCCGCCGCGGCGGCTCTGGCCAAGGCCCGGCAGGACTGCGCCGCTGCCGAGGCCGCAGTCACGGCCCTGACGGCCCAGCAGACGGAAGCGGGCGAAGCCGCCGACCTGCCCGCCCTCGAATCCCAGCGGGACGCTCTGACGGCCCGGCGCGCCGCTCTCGCGGCTCAGGAAAAGGCCCTGACGGCCCGCCTCCTGCCCAACCGGAAGGCCGCTGACCTCTACCGTCAGCACGCCGCCGCCCGGGCGGAGCTGGAACGCCGCTGGCAGTGGGTGAACGCCCTCGCCTCTACGGCGGGCGGCACCCTCAGCAGCAAACAGAAGATACGCCTTGAGGCTTACATCCAGATGAACTACCTCGACGCCATCCTCGTCCACGCCAACACCCGCCTCATGCAGATGACTGCCGGGCAGTACGAGCTGGAGCGGGTGGGCGCCGAGAACCAGCGCAGCCAGTCCGGCCTCGACCTCGGCGTCATCGACCACTACAACGGCACCCGCCGCAGCGTCAAGACCCTCTCAGGCGGCGAGAGCTTCAAAGCCTCACTGGCGCTGGCTCTGGGCCTCTCGGACGAGGTCCAGAGCGCGGCGGGCGGCATCCGGCTGGACACCCTCTTCCTCGATGAAGGCTTCGGCTCGCTGGACGACGAGAGCCTTGAGCAGGCCATCCGGGTCCTCGCCGGCCTCACCGAGGGCGACCGCCTCGTGGGCATCATCTCCCACGTCGCCGCGCTCAAGGAGCGCATCGACAAGCAGGTGGTCGTAAAAAAGGCCCGCAGCGGGGGGAGCACGGTGGAGGTCCTTGTGTGACCGCTTTCCTTCTCTTCCTCATCGCCTGCCTTCTCAGGGCCGCGTCTTTCAGAAAGTCTTTTGCCTGCCCAGTCCCTTTTCCACACCCCGAGGCCCCTCTGGCCCCGGGGTGTTTTTGTATATTTTGCATAAAAAAAAAAAGAAAAACTTCATTCTTTTGATGATTTTTTCATTTTTCCTTGACATCAACTAGGAACATCTCTTATTATGGTATTACCAACTCCCCACGGGGGCTGGAGAATACTACCGATCTGCTTTGAAGGAGGAACTGTAATGAAATTAACAAAAAAGCTGCTGGCCATGGCCCTTGCCGGAGTGATGCTGCTCACCATCCTCACCGGCTGCGGCGGTGGAAAAACCGGCGACCGGCTGGTGGAGGAGTATATGGCTGCTTTCCTCAGCGAGAACCTTGGTTATAAGGACGTTCCCATCACCCACGATGTCCCTGAGATAAAGACCGTCGCTGATATGTTTAAGGCCTCCTGGCTGAATGATTACGGCGATTGGACTATTTCTCCGAATTCCTCTACATACACAACCCTGCGGAACGTTTTTAGCAACTACGAAAACGGTTATACCGTGAATCTTTACGCCTGCGAGGTGGACAGCAAGCAGAGCGAGCTGCACCAGACCATGCGTGTTATGCCCCTTATATTAGGGGGCGGACTGCCACTTCGTAGCTCTAGAGGAAGACTGACCGCTGCCAAGTGCGCCACCCGGCTTGTAACAAGAGAGAACAAGAGCTACCGCATCGTCGTGATCATCTATGATCATCATACCTTAGGTTAACAGCCTGCACGAACACAGGGAGGAACAACTATGAAAACTATGAAAAAGATCCTTGCCCTCGCCCTTGCCGGGATGATGGCACTGGCCCTGCTTACGGGCTGCGGCACCGGAAGCTCGGCCTCCCACAAGAGCATTGCAAAGGCTATGGCGGATTATGCCAATGGCCATTGGGGTAAAACGACCATTACCTGTACCTCCTCTGCCGAGCTGGACGCCAAGCTGCAACAGCTGGCAGCGAAGCCCGGATTTGAAGACGTTGTCAAGGCGGTTTATACCGACGACAGAGCCTCTCTCCCGGCAATTCGCTCCTACTTCTCAAGTAACCCCGCCCTCTCTAACAAGGTCGTCTGCCTCTACTGCGGCAAGTATGACAAGGATGCCGGAAAGCAGGCCATCAACCTGAATGCACACTACGCCTACATTAACACATCAAATACCGATCTGGCCGGTGAACGCCAGATCGGCCTGATCACCACCAGCTTTACGGACACCAACGGCAAAAAGGTCAAGGTCCGGTTTGCCGTGGTGGTGTCGGATTACCCCAACCCGTAACACAGCGCAGCGCCTCTCCCCCCCGGAGCCCCGGGGGGATTTTTTTGTGCATGATTGCCCCTGCCGCCGGGCATCCTAGGGGCGGAGGTGTTTTTTATGGAATCTCTGACGCCCTTCATCCGCCATGAGCTTGAGGATGCGCCCGGGCCGAGCGGCCCGCCGGAGGAGACGAGCAGCGTGGTCAGTCCGCCTTTGGGCGTGGAACCCGGTCAGCCGCCCGTCACGGAACCGCCAAAGCCGGGCTGCGGCTCCCAGCAGCCGCCGTCGCAGCCGGACGGCCCGGATGTGCAGCTCCCGCCGCCGGAAGTCCCGCAGCCCCGTCCGGACTGTAGCATCCCCATGACCGACGGCACCCCTGCGGCCTGTCGGCAGAAGAATGCCGCCGAGTATCTGGCCGGGCGGTCGCCGGGGGTGATGACCCAGTACGGCGGCGGGCTTTTCGGGGCCGAGCAGCATCTTCACAGCCGCGAACCTGCGCCCGACGAAGACCAGAGCGGCGTTTTACAGCTGGTAGAGTGGCGCGAAGAAGCGCCTTACGGTTGAAAGAGATGTAAAATTCAGAAATTATTTTCCAATTACCTGTTGAAATCTTCGCGCGCTTCTTTTATTATGGTAGCAAACAAAGCAAAGGCAGGTAATGCACTATGGCAGAAATCAAATACGAGATCGTTGAGCGCATCGCAGTCCTCGGAGAGCGTCCCCGCGGCTGGGAGCGCCAGCTCAACCTCATCAGCTGGAACGAAGGCGAACCCAAGTACGACATCCGCGACTGGTCCCCGGACGGCACCCGCATGGGCAAGGGCATCTCCCTGAGCCACGACGAGCTGGCCATCCTGAAGGGCATCCTCGAGGATATGGAGCTGTAAGATGACGGACCGCGAGGAATTTCTGGAGATATTCCGCACCCACGTCACCCGGCCCGGCAGCGAAAAGCTGCTGGACTGGATGGACAGCAAGACGGACTTCTTCTCCGCGCCGGCGTCCACCCGCTTCCACGGGGCCTGCGAGGGCGGACTGTGTGCGCACAGCCTGAACGTCTACCGCGTGCTCCACGGCACCTTCTTCACGCCGGACGAGGACAGCGAGGAGACCTTCGCCATCTGCGCACTGCTCCACGACCTGTGCAAGGCCAACTTCTACAAAAAAGGCACCCGCAACGTGAAGAACGAAGCGACGGGCCAGTGGGAGAAGGTCCCCAGCTACAGCGTGGAGGACATGTTCCCCTACGGCCATGGCGAGAAGAGCGTCTTCCTCATCGAGCGGTTCATGAAGCTGAAGGTGGAAGAAGCCGTGGCCATCCGCTGGCACATGGGCGGCTTCGACGACGCCGTCCGGGGCGGCAGCTTTGCCCTGTCGGGGGCCTTCGAAAAGTACCCTCTCGCCGTCAAGCTCCACATCGCCGACCTCGAGGCGACCTATCTGCTGGAACAGCGCTAGCCCTCTCAGTCTCGCTTCGCTCGCCAGCTCCCCCAGAGGGGGAGCCTCTGGCGTGTCGGCCAGGCCCATGCTGGACGAGCAAAGTTTCTTTATATTGAAAACAGCAGTGCCCTGCTACAGAGGGCAGCAGCTTCGGAACAATATCCTTGTCAAGCTGCTGCTAATCTCTGTAGCAGGGCACTCTTTTTTGCGTTATATTAAGCTTTCCGCAGTCAGCTTAGAGCTGTCCGGCCTGCCAATGGCTCCCCCTCTGGGGGAGCTGTCACGCCTGCGGCGTGACTGAGAGGGTCACTGCATATCCGTCTCAGAGATGGGGGTATCCAGCTCCTCAGCGGGGGCGTCCGCCGTCTCGGGCTGTTTGCCCTTCTTCTCCCTGCGGGGCTTTTCGCCCTTCGGGCCGCGCTTCGACTTGATCCGCTTTGCCAGCAGCAGGAGCAGCACCAGCAGGGCTGCGCCGCCGGCGCAGAAGGCCCAGACGGGGAGCTTTGCGGGGACGAAAGCCACTTCGACCTCGGTGCCGGTGGTGGTGAAGGTGGTGTAGCTGCCGAAGCTGCCCGTCTCCACCTTATGCCAGCTGCCGTCGGCCTGCTTGACGTAGACCTTGCCCTTGGCCCTGCCGGGGGTCAGATAACGGATCTGATGGGTCTCATTGCCGTCATCGGTGAACTCCAGCAGCCACTGCTCTGTCACACCGTGGACATCGGCTGTGATGTCCTGCTGGGTGACCTGCACGGCGTTGGAACCGCCGAAGAAGCCGTCCACGAAGAAGACGGGGCGTCCGTTCTCACGGGTGACGCTGCTGCTCAGAGACGGGATGTAGGGCGTGTACTCCACATTGACCACGGTGTCGGTGTGGAGCTGGTCGAGGACGGGTGTGCTCCACTCGGCGTAGTATCCATCCTTCTGGGGGATCTCGGGGTAGTCGGCCAGAGTGAAGGACGCACCGTAGTCAAAGCTGATCTTCTTGATGATGTGGCCGTCGGCCTTGAAGGTCAGGGTCAGCTTACGGAAGGAGTCCGGCACATTCTCCTGAGCCAGCAGGGTCTCATAAGCGACCGGCTCTGCCTGACCGACGCGGCTCAGGCGGTCGATGCCCTGCAGATCGTCGGAGACGAAGAGGTTGCCATAGAAGCCGCCGTCCTGTCCGCCGGAGACAGCACCCACGTACTGCCGGCCTTCCAGCACAGAGACGATGGCGCGGTTGTTGATGGCGATGAGGCTGCCGTCGGTGAGGTCGCTGTCGGTACCCTGACCGACGATGCCGCCGATGTACTTTTCACCGCTGAGGGCGCATTTTGCCCAGTTGCTGCGGAGCTTGGCGCTGGCCGCACCGGCAATGCCGCCCACCTGATTGACGCCGGTGACGTCACCGTAGGACTCGCAGGCCGTCACAAGGCCCAGCTCCTCCTGACCGACGATGCCGCCGACCATGTCCTTCTTGGCGGTGATGCTGCCCTCGTTGATGTTGCCGATGAGGACGGCGCTGACGGTATAGGAGGTGCGCAGCAGCGAAGTTCCGTCGTCCTTGTTGTCCTCCTCGGGGTCCAGCAGGTTCTCGACGCCCATGGTACCGGCGATGCCGCCCACGTTCATGTCGGCGTCGATGCTGCCGCGGTTGATGCTGTTTTCAATTTTGCCGTCGGACTGGGAAGCGATGAGGTCTTCCGACTCATCCTCGTAGATGGTCTTGCTGCCCGGGTCGCTGATCTCTTCCACGGCGTCCAGCATCAGGTTGGACACGACGCTGACCTGTGCGGTCACGGCGCGCATCTTGTCGGTCAGCTGGTTGCTGGCGGTGCGCATGGTGCTGTTGATGTCGTCCATCTTGTCGTTGATGGCGCTGACAGCATCAAAGAGGGAGTCCTTGGTGTTGGTCAGCTCTGCCGAGGGACGAGGCACCTTGATGGGGTCCTGCTGGTTGAGCCAGTGGAGGATGTCGCGGGTCTGGCCCATCATATCGGTCAGGCCGCCGAGGCCGTCCTGCATCTGGCCCAGAGCCACGGAGGTATGCGCCAGCGTTGCGCTGGTGAGGGCGGCGTCGGTCTTGAGCAGGTCGAGGGAGTCGCTCAGGTCATCCATGGCGTCGCTCAGCTTGTCGGAAGCATCGCTCAGCTGATCGAGACCATCCTTGATGCTGCCGCCGCCGTTATTGCCGATCCAGTCCTTGATGCTGCCCATGATGCCGTCGGTGATGCTGCCCATGCCGTCCAGCGCGTCAGAGGCTTTGGTCAGAGCCGCAGCCAGCTCGGGGTGGTCGGAGGCCGAGACGGACTTGGCAGCGCTGCCCACGATGCCGCCCATCTGGGTGGCAATGGTAGAGATGGTGCCGATGGCACTTGCGATTTGGGAAGTAGCACGGGCAATGTCACTGTCGTTGGACAGGAGGGACGCCGTGCGCAGCAGGCCCATGCCTGCGGTGACGGCCTTCATTGCCGGGGCCATGCCGCTGCCCAGCGTGAAGACGCTGGCCACGGAGTTGGCCACCTTCAGCAGCTCGATACCATTCTTGAGGTACTTATCCGACTTCTTCTCGGCAGAGAGAGAGTCGTAGCCGGTCAGGATGGTGGAGATCGCCTGCGAGGCAGCGCTGTCATCGCCGGTATCGACAGACTCCAACAGCTTTTTGATACCCTCAGAGATAGCCGACATCCCGTCACGGCCATCCTCGGCCGCGTCGCTCACCTTGTCCAGACCGGAGCTGGTCTTGCTGAGGGCGTTGGATGCCATCAGCATCTCAGCGGCCATCTCGCGCATGGCCCACTTGAGGTTTCCGGTGGCGTCGGTCAGCTTGGTCATGGCATCCTCGCCGGTGTCCATGACGGGTTCGAGTTTGGTGAGGGTATCGGCCAGCAGAGTGGAGGCGCGGTCGATCTCGTCGGCCACCTCGTCGCCGTAGTCGCTGGCCTGATCGTCCAGCTGACGGGCCGCTGCAATGGCGGTGTCCATCTGGCTGGTCATGGCGCTGAAGGAGTTGGAGATGCTGGTGGTGGAGTTCTCGACGACGCCGGTGGTGTCATCGACAAGGCTGCGCAGAACCTCCAGCTCCGAACGGAGACGCCTGATGGTGTCCTTGGAGAGGTCGAGTTCGCGATAGGGCTCCGCCTGACCGGCGATGCCGCCCACGTCCTTGCGGCCCAGAACACGGCCCTGGTTGACACAGCCGGATACGAGGCCGTCGGTGCGGCCCACGATGCCGCCCACATTGTAGCCAACATGCTCGTAGCCGATGGTGCCGGTGTTGACGCTGGTCAGGATCATGCCGGAGGAGCGGCCTGCGACGCCGCCGGTGTCGGTGGCGACGTTGGTGACGGAATTGGTGGCGTCGTCATCGGCGGCGGCCATCTTGTTGTTGATGTAGTCCACCATCTTGGCGGTGAAGCCGTCGGTGTCGAGAGAGGCTTCCGGATATTCGGTGTTGATGCTGCCCACATTGGTGCAGCCGGTGATGGCGCCGAGGTTGTAGCCTGCGATGCCGCCGGTGGAAGATTTGCCGGTGACGATGGCGCGAGCCGTGCTGTGGTCGATGGTGCCTTCGGACTCGTTGCGGCCCACGATGCCGCCCACCTCGCTGTCGCCGGTGACGACGCCGGTGAACTGGCAGCTGATGAGGGTGCCGTGGTTGATGCCTACGATGCCGCCGGTGGTGGTGTCGGCAGAGTCAGAGACAGACACGACGCCGCGGACGCTCAGGGACTCGATGGAGCCCTGTTCCTCCACGATGCCGAAGAGGCCCGCCGGGGAATACTGGCCCGTAATGGTCAGGTCCGAGATGGTGTGGCCATTGCCCTTGAACTGTCCGCTGAAGGACGGGATGGGCTCCCACAGCATCCCCTCGAGGGAGAGGTCTTTCTGTAAAATAACCGTCTTGCCCACCGACCACTGGTCGTAGGCACAGTTCCTGGCCAGCGAGAGCAGGTCCGAGACGCTGTTGATGTAAATGGTATCGCCGTCGTCGGACGCGAACACCGGCAGTGCGATGCTCAGCGCCAGCACAGCGGCCAGAAGCGCAGCCGTCAGGCGGCGCAGCAGATGGTTACTGGTCTTCATTCTGCACCTCCTGTTTTTCGTTGTCGTCCAGTTCCTGAGAGACGTTGCCCGAGATGACGGTCAGCTGGACGTCGCCGTCCACGATGGCGTTCATCGTACCGGCCACAGAGCCGTGGATCTCGCCCTGCACGATGCCGTTGACCCGCATACGGCCATTGCCGCTGCTGCGGGCCACCAGCTTCGGCACGGCAAAGGAGGTACGGTCCACGATGCGGGTGCCGATGAGCAGGATCTGGGGCAGGACGAAGAGGACGAGGAGGATGGAGATGATGGTGCCGCGGCCCAGACACTGGCCGATGCCCACGATGCAGGCGTCGGAAGTCATCCGGCCGATGAGGAGGCCGGACACGGTCATGATGGTGCCGGAAGTCAGGATGGTCGGGAACGCGAAGTTGATGGTCTCTATCATGGCCTGCTTGTGCTCCATCTTATCCTTCAGCTCGTTGAAACGGGTAGCGATGACGATCGCGTAGTCGATGTTCGCGCCCATCTGGATGGAGCTGACAATGAGGTAGCCCATGAAGTAGAGGTTGGTCCCCATGAAATACGGGAACGAGAAGTTGATCCAGATAGCGCCCTGGATGACCACGATGAGCAGGATGGGCATACCGACGGACTGGAAGGTGAACAGCAGCACCAGCAGGACGATAAAGATGGACACGACGTTGACGACGACATTATCGACAGCGAAGGACTTCTGGAAATCGTACTCGTTGGTGGCGTCACCGGCCATGTAGAGCTCGCCGTCCGGGTAATACTTCCGGGCGATGGAGCGGATGGTGTCGGTGAACTCATAAGTAGTCCGGCCGGGTTCCAGAGAGGGGCTCAGGTAGATGAGGACGCGGTTGTAGTCGTCGCCCTGCAGCTGGGCCAGTGCGCTCTCCATCTGGTCGCGGGCGTCGTGGAGGTCGTCCAGGTCTTCCTGAGAGAGGGAGACGATGCCGGTGTCGGCCTCGTCGCAGACGTAGAGGAACATATCCACGAGCGGCACTTTATAGGATGCGAAGTTGCCGATGACCTGGCCGTACTCCTCGTTCTCGATGGCGTAGGCGGTGTAGATCATCTGGGCGGCCTCGTAGTCCAGGTCGGCCATCTCGGAGAACTGGCGGGCGGTGAGCTTGTCTTCCAGCATATAGCCGTCCTGGGCCTCGATGTTGGACAGACCCTTGGTGGAGTCTATTTCATCATAGCTTTCCAGCTCCTCCAGCATCTTTTTCTCGATGCTGTAATCGTCGTTCTTGGGGTAGACGAGGGCCACGAGGTTCGACTTGGTGAAGTTTTCTTCGATCATCTGGTCCGCGATGAGGGATTCGTTCATCTTCGGCACCTTGATGACATCGTAGCCGTAGGCGTAGGGACAAAGGTTCGAGAAGTGGTAACCGATGAGGATGACCACCAGGAAGATGACAGGGATGACCTTGCGGGTGCGCCATGCAAAGCGGCCCACGAAGGGGATCTCCGGCACGAAGTTCCTGTGCCTGGTCTTATCCATGTAGGGTCCGAAGAGCATCAGCAGGCCGGGCATGACCACGAACACCGAGAGCATCGCAAAGAGGATGGACTTGATGAGGCAGACGGCCATATCGGAGCCGATGCGGAACTGCATGAACAGCATCGCCACAAGGCCGCCGACGGTGGTCAGGGAGCTGGAGCTGATCTCGGGGATGCTCTTGCTCAGGGACTCGATGACGGCCTCCTTCAGAGGCATGGTCTGGTATTCTTCCTTGAAGTGGTTGCAGAAGATGATGGCGTAGTCCAGCGACAGCGCCAGCTGCAGGATGTTCGTGACCGAGTTGGACACGAAGGAGATGGTGCCGAGCATGAAGTTTGTACCCATGTTCAGGATCATGCCCACCACGAAGGTGAGGATGAGGACGGGCACCTCGGCGTAGGTCTGGGACGTCAGGAGCAGGACGATGACGATGATGACGGCAACGTACACCATGATGACCCGTACCTCGGCATCAATGGTCTCCTGCTGGGTGTTGCCCAGCGAGGTGGAGACGTAGATGTCGTAGTCGGCGAGGTATTCCTTCACCCGGTCGAGGGCCTCGAGGCACTGGTCATCGTCCTCGGGGTAGTCGAAGGTGATGGAGTAAAGGGCCGACACCGCGTCCTTATTATAATGGTCGGTGGTGTCGTCGTAGTCCAGCATCTGGACGCCCTTGAGCTCGGCGAGCCGGTCGGAAAGCTCATCGGCCTCAGCGGGCGTGATGTTGGCCACCATGACATCGGCAGAGCCGTAGGTCGTGAACTGCTCATCCATGATGTCGAGGCCCATGCGGGTCTCCGAGGTCTTGGGCAGGTAGGTGGTCATGTCGGTCTCGACCTTGACCCACCGCACCGAGAACACCGTGAAGATGGCAGCCAGAATGACAAACAGGAACACAAGGTTGCGGCGTTCCACGATCTGGCGCGCAAGCTTGTGCATGAAGTCTATCTGTGGTTTTTCGTGTTCGTTCAAAGCGTCCGTCCTCCTTTGTCGTGATTTTTTTGCAGTTTCATCCCCGGGGATGGGCTGCGCAGTCGTCTCATAAACAACCTCCGTCCGATAAACTACATTTGGTGATTTTGTGAAATTTCGAAGGGAAATATTTGTACAAATGATATAATAGAGCGCTGCCCATCAAAAAGCAAGCGGCAAAACCGCGCGAATGATAAAATTTGCTTGTTCTTAGCCGCCCTCTCAGTCATCGCTGCGCGATGCCAGCTCCCCCAGAGGGGGAGCTGTCGAGCGATAGCGAGACTGAGAGGTTTATTTCCTTCTCTTTCGCCGCGGCCCCGCATTGACGTAGCCGAACACTGTGCCGCAGACGCCGCCGACGATGTGCATGAAGTTGGCCACGTTGTCCCGCACAAAGACGATGTCATAGATCTGCTGGCCCAGATAGAGCGCCGCCACCAGCAGCATGGTGACGGGGATGCCGCCCGAGAAGCCGGACAGGGATGCCAGCATGATGAGCATGAAGACGATGCCCGACGCGCCCAGCAGCGCCGTGCGGGGGAACAACGCACACTGCAGAATGCCCGAGATGAGGGCCGTGAGCAGGATGCCTTTGAGCAGGGGCAGGCTGCCGTACTTTTCCTCCATCGGCGGGCCGACGACGAGGAGAAGCAGCATATTGTTCAGGAAATGGTCCCAGCTGCCGTGGCCCAGCACATGGCCGAAGAGCCGGATGTAAAACAGCGGGTCTTTCAGCGAGGAACGGTAGACGCTGAACAGATGGGTGGTCGTCCAGCCGCCGGTGTACTGGCCCAGGAACAGCACCCCCAGTGAGAGGAGGAAAAATGTCAGGATGACCGGCGAATTGTACTGCACAGACAGCGTGAATTTGGGTCGTTTCGTAGTTGTTTCCTTCTTTCCCGGCCCGTCCGGGGCCGCAGTATGAGTGATACGACCATCATATCATAATCTTCAAGGTTTTTCCACAACTTTCGTCGGTTCAGCCCCGGGTCTGCTCCCAATAGGCCCCCATGCTCTGGCCGGGCTGGTCGGTGACTTCGTCGCTGAGGTAGTCCGCGAGGCCCACGGCGGCAGGCTGCCAGCTGCGGGCTGCCTCTACCGTGGGGTACTCCACCTCGGCGTACCAGAACTCCGTCGGCTGGCCCTCGTCCACATGATTCACTTCCAGCACCGCACCGTCCGGCAGCAGGTAGCTGCGGCGGAGCTTCGGGATGAGGGGCCTGCCGATGATCTTCGTCTCAAGGTCATTGAAAAGTTCGGGGTCGATGTCCCGCTCGATCTCTTCCCTCGCCAGCCCGCTGCCCGACTTGAAGCAGAGGACGTAGCGGGTCTTGCCTCCTGTCAGGGCCTCTTCCCGGATGCGGACGGTGGGCCGCACGCTGATGTAGCCCTGCCGCATGGCAAACTCCTCTTTCAGCGGCAGCCCCTCCGGCCAGCCGTTTACCATCCACTTGCGCTCGATCTCCATGACGTTTTCCTTCCTTTCGGTGGTTTTTGTATTTATTCTAACATATTTTTATGGTATTATAAATGGCGAGTTAGCATGTCACAAAAGCCTCTCCCCTTGGGAGAGGTGTCACCGAAGGTGACGGAGAGGGCAAGGACGCTGACGGAGATGTCTGAACACAGCGATAGCATCGCTCTGATAAAGGCTTTTGACTATCGCTGCATTCCATCTCTTTTGTCACACGCTTGCCCTCTCAGGCGCTCCGCGCCAGCTCTCCCAAAGGGAGAGCCTTTAACAGAAGGAGTTCACAGTATGAAATCAGAACGCAGCTATCCTATTTATAAAGTAAACAAAAAAGCCGAGGCCAGCCTCGTGGGCGGGCATCCATGGGTATACGAGAACGACATCCTCGAGTTCCCGGAGACAGAGCCCGAGAACGGCGCCCTCGCCGACGTGGTGAGCCCGAAGGGCGCTTACCTCGGCACCGGCTTCGTCTCTCTCAAGAGCAAGATCCGCGTCCGCCTCATCTCCCGCAACGCCAATGACACCTTCGACGCCAGCTTCTGGCGCCGCCGCGTCGAGTACGCCTGGGCCTACCGAAAGACCGTCCTCGAGCCCGCCGACCTCTCGGCCTGCCGGGTCATCTTCGGCGAGGCCGACCAGTTCCCCGGCCTGACCGTGGACCGCTTCAACAACATCCTCGTCACCCAGACCCTCAGCGTCGGCATGGAAAAGCTGAAGCCCGTCCTCTTCCCCCTCCTCGCCGAAGTGCTGCGGGCCGACGGCCAGACCATCGACGGCATCTACGAGCGGAACGACGAGGCCCTGCGGGCCAAAGAGGGCCTCGAGCAGAGCAAGGGCTGGTTCGAGCTGCCGGGTGAAAACCACCCCGCCTCCACCCAGACCGAGATCTGCGAGAACGGCGTCTACTACCACGTCGATTTCGAGAACGGCCAGAAGACCGGCTTCTTCCTCGACCAGAAGTACAACCGCCGGGCGGTCGCCCGCCTCGCCGCCGGCCACACCGTGCTGGACTGCTTCACCCACACCGGCAGCTTTGCCCTCAACGCAGCCAGCGGCGGCGCAGCCCGGGTCACGGCAGCGGACATCAGCGCCGACGCCATCGCCATGGCCCAGCGGAACGCGGAGCGCAACGGCCTGACCAACATGGACTTCCTCTGCGAGGACACCTTCGAGCTTCTGCCCCGCCTCGAAAAAGAAGGCCACCCCTACGATTTCATCATCCTCGACCCGCCGGCCTTCACCAAAGCCCGCCGCACGGTGGAAAACGCCATGCGGGGCTACAAGGAGATCAACTACCGGGCCATGAAGCTCCTGCCCCGGGGCGGCTACCTCGCCACGGCAAGCTGCTCTCATTTTGCCACCGAGGAGCTGTTCATCAGGATGCTGCGCTCCGCCGCAAAGGACGCTCACCGCCAGCTGCGCCAAATCGAAGTGCGCCAGCAGGCCCCCGACCACCCCATCCTCTGGGGCGTGCCGGAGACGAACTATCTGAAGTTTTTCCTGTTTCAGGTCATCTGAAGCCTCTCCCTTTGGGAGAGGTGGCATTGCGAAGCAATGACGGAGAGGGCAAGCCCGGCAGGAAAGAGCCGTGGGCGCAGCGATAGGCAGGCTTTTTGTCAGAGCGATGCTATCGCTGTGTCTGGGATTCGCCGTCAGCGGCCTTGCCCTCTCAGTCGGGCTTGCGCCCGCCAGCTCCCCCAAAGGGGGAGCCATTGGCATGTCGGCCAGCTTTCGTCTGGACGAGCGAAGCACAATATCTCGGAAACGGTAGTGCTCCGCTGTCCAGGCTCACAGCAGCTTGACAAGGTGCGCTTGTCCAGAAGCCGCTGCCCTCTGTAGCGAGGCCCGCCCTTTTACGCCATATCGGGCCTCAGGCGTCCAGTAAAAAGTGGCCCGGCCTGCCAAAGGCTCTCCCTCTGGGAGAGCTGGCGCGGAGCGCCTGAGAGGGCAAGGACGCTGCCAAACAGCTCTTGCACTGCGATAGTATCGCTCTGGCAAAAGAGTCTGCGCATCGCTTCGCAGCGGCTTTGCCGTAACTGGCTTGCCCTCTCCGTCACCTTCGGTGCCACCTCTCCCAAAGGGAGAGGCACTGGCGTGTCGGCCAAGCCCACGCTGGACGAGCAAAGCTTACTCTATCCGGAAACAGCAGTGCCCTGCTACCAAGGCTAGCAGCAGCTTGACAAGGAACATGGTTCCGCAGCTGCTGCCCTCTGTAGCAGGGCACTATTTTTTGCGTTATATCAGGCTTCGCTCGTCCAGACGAAAGCTGACCGACATGCCAATGGCTCTCCCTCTGGGAGAGCTGGCAAAGCCGTCAGGCTTTGACTGAGAGGGCGGTCTTCATCTTATGCCGTACCACCAGCAGGCAGGCCAGATGCACCAGTGCGGTGAGGATCCAGCTGACGGGGTAGCTGATGTAAAGCATCGTGGTGGTGTGGAACAGCCGGAAGATGGTGGCGATCCAGACGAGGCGGAGCAGACAGCTGCCCACGAGGCTGACCACCATCGGCAGGACGGAGTAGCCCCGGCCGCGCAGACAGCTGGCCAGCACATCCATGCAGCCGCAGAGCAGATAGGTGGTGCAGATGATGTGCATACGGGCCAGACCGGCAGTCACCACGACCTCATCGGAGGAGTAGAAGTGGAGCAGCTGTTCGCCCAGCAGGGAGGCACCGCCGCCCAGCACGAGGCCGGTGACGGTGGCGCAGAGCAGGCAGTTGCGCATGACGCGGTCCAGATTGTCGTACCGGCGGGCGCCCATGTTCTGGCTCGTGAAGGTGACAGCGGCCTGGGCGAAAGCGTTCATGGCGGTATAGACGAAGCCCTCGAGGTTGGCAGCGGCAGAGTTGCCGGCCACGACGATGGAGCCGAAGGAGTTGACCGCCGACTGGATGACGACGTTGGAGAGGCTGAACACGGTGCTCTGCAGACCGGCGGGCAGGCCGATGCGCAGAATCTGGCCCAGAGCCCCCGCATGGAAGCCCAGATGGCCGAGGTCGAGGTGGAGCGGGCCTTTCTCCTTCACCAGCAGGGCCGTGACCATGCAGGCGGAGACGGTCTGGCTGATGATGGTGGCCAGAGCGACGCCCGCCACGCTCATGGAGAAGAGGATGACGAACACGAGGTTCAGCACCACATTGATGAGGCCCGCCACGGCCAGACAGAACAGAGGCCGCTTTGTGTCGCCCACGGCGCGCAGGAGGGCCGAGCTGAAGTTGTACAGCATGGTCATGGGCATGCCGATGAAGTATATCTTGAGGTAGAGGGTGGACAGGCCGATGACGTCCTCCGGGCAGCTCATCAGCTCCAGCAGGACGCGGGCGGCAAAAAAGCCCACCACGGCCAGAAAGAAGCCGCTGACGAGGCCCAGCGTCACGGAGGTCTGGACGGTGCTGCGGACGCCCTCATCATCCTTCGCGCCGAAGCAGCGGGCCGCGACGACGTTCGCGCCCAGCGACAGGCCCACGAACAGGTTGACCAGCAGGTTGATGAGCGCACCGTTGGAGCCGACAGCGGCCAGCGCCGTGCTGCCTGCAAAGCGTCCCACGACGACGACATCGGCTGCGTTGAACAGCAGCTGCAGGATGCTGGATGCGGCCAGCGGCAGGGAAAACAGGATGATCTTTTGCAGCATGGGGCCGCTGGTCAAATCGCCTGTCCGGGTATTCTGTGCCATGAAAATGCTCTGCCTCCTCAAATATCAGATGGTACTCACGAAAAAACGCGCCGCTCAACAGCGAGCGACGCAGATAATATTATAATACGATTTCAGGTAAAAAACAAGTAAAATCAAAGCTTTTTCCGCACAAAAATGCACCTCCGCACACAGGGTGCAGGGGCGCGGAGGTACGTTTGCGAAACAGAACGCTTACTTCTGGGGCTTCATGTAGATGTGGTGAGGCAGACCGGCGATGTAGAGCGGGGTCAGCTCAGCCTGGATGAGGGGCCGTGCGTAAGCGAGGAAGTCTTCCGTCATCTGGGTGTGATTTTCGTTCATCCAGCTCAGCGGCACCTTCTTCTCGAGATTTGCGACCTCGCTGATGGGGTGCAGCTCAGTGGTACACTGATAGGGGCTGTTGGAGATGCGCTTCAGAGCCACCATCTGGCCGGTGACGCCCTCAAACGCAGCCTTGACAGCAGCACCGCCGACCTGATAGGCCTCGGTGATGTCGGTGCGGCTGGTCAGGTGGCCGGCGCAGCGCTGCAGGGTGGAAAGCTCGATGCAGCGGGTCTTGGTGTCCAGATTGCGGGCCACGACGTTGGCCAGATAGCGGGCGGTGCCGGTCAGGGCCTTGTGGCCGAAAGCGTCCACCGCGTGGACATCGTCGGCCAGCTCACAGACATAGCGGCCATCCTCGAGCTTGACGCCCTCAGACACCGCGATGACGATGCTGGGCTTCTTCTCCTGCATCACGCGCACCTTCTCGATGAAGTGCTCCACATGGAAGGGGACTTCGGGCAGGCAGATCATGTCCACGCCCTCGCAGTCGTCGCTCTTGGCCAGTGCGGCGGCGGCGGTCAGCCAGCCGGCGTTGCGGCCCATGATCTCGACGACGGTGACGTACTTGGTGCCGTAGACGGTGGCGTCGCGGATGATCTCCTTCATCACCACGCCGATGTACTTGGCCGCAGAGCCGTAGCCGGGGGTGTGGTCGGTGACCATCAGATCGTTGTCGATGGTCTTAGGCACGCCCATGAAGCGGATGTCGCTCTGGATGCACTCGCCGTACTCAGCCAGCTTGCCGATGGTGTCCATCGAGTCGTTGCCGCCGATGTAGAAGAAGCAGCCGATGTCCAGCTTTTCGAGGATGGCGAAGAGCTTCTTGTACAAGGCCTCGTCGGTGTGCCAGTCGGGCAGCTTGTAGCGGCAGCTGCCGAGGAAGCTGGAGGGGGTGCGCTTGAGCAGCTCGATGTCGAGGTCATCGGTCAGCAGGGGGGACAGGTCCACGACCCGCTCCTCCAGCAGACCGGCGACGCCGTTGCACATGCCGTAGACGATGTCCGCGCCGCGGCTCCTGCAGCTCTCGAACACACCAGCCAGACTTGCGTTGATGACAGAGGTGGGGCCGCCGGACTGGCCAACGATTGCATTTTTACCCATGATGATTTCTCCTTTTTTGTTTTTCTGTTTCGGCTTTATAACGAAGCCGTTTTCTAAGCATTGCACACCGTCTGAGCGGTCTTTTTGCCTGCATACTGCGTTGCTTTCCCTTGCAATCCGTCAGGATTGCTGCGGAAAATCGCCTTGTCTGCCGACAAAAATCCTCGCCATTCGGCGTACCCTGCTTACGAAAACAACTTCTTTAATCGTGCAGGAGCACGAAAACAGACGCGGGGAAGGGGAGAAGCGAGCTTCCTTACAGGCAGATGTGGCGGGGCGTACCGTTGACGTAGACGGGGGTGACCTCGTCGAGGATGAGCGGGCGGGCGTATTCCTCGAAGGCCGCCGTCACCTGCATCCCGTCGGGGGTGATCCAGTCCAGCGGTACCTTCTTTTCGAGGTTTGCCACCTGCTGGACGTCCACCGCTTCGGTGATGCACTGGTAAGGATACTCGGAAACGCGCTTGAGGGCGATCATTTTGCCCGTCTCGCCGGCAAAGGCTGCGGCTGCCGCTGCGCCGCCCACGGCGTAGGCCTCGTTGACATCGGTGCGGCTGGCCAGATGGCTGGCGCAGCGCTGCAGCGTCGAGAACTCGATGGCGCGGCCCTTGCAGTTCAGCTTGTCGTGGATGAGGTCGGACAGATAGCGGCTGGTGCCGCTGAGGATGGCTTTGTGGCCGAAGGCGTCCAGCTGGCCTGCCGTGGACACGAGGTCGCACAGATAGGTGCCGTCGGCGGTCTTGACACCCTCGCTGGCCGCGATGATGACGTTGGACTTCACCCGCTGCAGCTCATCCACTCTGGCGAGGAACTTGTCCTGATCAAAGGGGACCTCCGGCAGAAGGATGAGGTCGGGGCCGTCGCTGTCGTCGCCGCCTGCGAGGCAGGCCGCACCGGCCAGCCATCCGGCGTGACGGCCCATGATCTCGGCCACAGTCACGCTGCGGATGTCGTAGACGGAGGAGTCACGGATGACTTCCTTGAGGATGGTGGCGATGTACTTGGCCGCAGAGCCGTAGCCGGGGGTGTGGTCGGTGAGGCAGAGGTCATTATCGATGGTCTTGGGTACGCCGATAAAACGCACCGCACTGCCTGCCTGTGCGCCGTAGCGGCTGAGCTTGGCGATGGTGTCCATCGAGTCGTTGCCGCCGATGTAGAACACCGCGCAGATGTCGTACTTGTCAAACAGGGTGAACAGCTTGACGTAGGGCGTGGAGTCCGCCTCCGGCTCGGGGAGCTTGTAGCGGCAGCTGCCCAGATAGCTGGACGGCGTGCGCTTGAGCAGCTCGATGCTGAGCCGGTCGTCCAGCAGGACGTTCAGCTCCACGAGCTCCTCTTTCAGCAGTCCCTCGATGCCGTATTTCATGCCGTAGACCTTGTCTGCGCCCAGACTGCAGGCGGCTTTATAGACGCCTGCGAGGCTGGAATTGATGACGGCGGTAGGGCCGCCGCTCTGGCCGATGATGACATTCCTGGCCATGAGAACCTCCTTGTACCATTTACCGATAAATTGGACTTCCTGTGCGCCGCAGCACCGCTCCGCGCCGTCCCCGTTTCGCGGTCCGTACACCCTGCACAGTGTACGGACGGGGGAACAGCCAACAATCGATGACTGCAACCCGCACAAAAATTCTGGCAGGTCGTGCAAGCACTTCGAGAAATGTGCGCAAAAACCTGCTCTTGTTCTATTGTAACCGTTTTGCCTGTTGTATGCAAGTCCTAATTGGTTGCAGAGGCAAAAAAATTATGATAAAATAGGTGCTGCACAGCTCTGCCGGGCCGGAAAGCGGGGATAACCCGCCGACGCCCGGGCAGACTAAGAGCAGAACCAAACGAAAGCGGGAACACCTTTATGGGAATTTCACACGATTATCATAGCACGGGCCGGCGCCGCAGAGGCGGTCCCGGCGGCGTCATCCGGTTTGCGGGGGCCGTGGCCGGCATCCTGCTGGTGAGCTTCGCCATCACGGCCATCCTTGAGCACGGACAGGCACAGCCCGAAGAGCTGCCCACCGTGACGGCCAACGGCACGGCGCAGAACATTCTGGCCCCGCTGCCCATGCAGGGCGCGGCGGACAGCACCACCGACAGCGGCAACGCAGGCACAGCGGCAGCGGACGGCACGCCCGCCGTGACCCTCGAGCAGTTCGGCCCGGCCCGTCAGACGGCGGGAGCCTACAGCGTCAAAGCCTACGACAGCAGCGTCATCCGCCAGCCCGCCAGCGGCCAGGTCGATTTGAGCTACTTCTCCGATGCCGCCTTCCTCGGCGACAGCCTGACGGTGGGCTTCTCCGACTATAAGATCAACCTCGGCGGAGCGCTCATCTGCGGCTACACCGGCGTCGGTCCGGATGCCATCGTCAACCGCAGCGCTGTCAAGAGCAGTGTGCGGGGCGAGGAAGTCGCGCTGGACGTGCTGGCCGCTGCTCAGCCCAAGAAGCTGTATATCCTGCTGGGTACCAACACCCTGACCACCGTGGGCGCGGCAGACCGCTTCCTCGCTTACTACGGCCAGATGCTGGATGTGCTGCGCCAGACGCTGGGGGAGGACTGTGTCATCTATGTTGAGTCCATCCCGCCCGTCCGCCCCAAGGCCGCAGCGGAGAAGCCGGGCCTTGCCTCGGACATCATCCGCTCGGTGAACGAGCAGCTGGCCCTGCTGGCCGCAGATAAGGGCTGTGTCTACCTCGATTTGTGGGAGACGCTGGCCGACGGCGAGGGCAACCTGAAAGAGGTGCTGGCTGCGCCGGACGGCGTCCACTTCTCGGCGGGCAACGGCTACGGCGCGTGGGTGACCTATCTGCGCAACCACGCCAAGTATTCTGCCGATAATGCATGGACGCCCGGCAGCGCCTATGCAGGCTGAGCGCAAAACCAAGCAAAACCAAAAAGAACAAAAGCATCCGTGATGCCCTGCCCCGGGAGGGGGGAGAGAAACATCACGGATGCTTTTTTGCAGCAAAAATCCCGCCCCCTATACCAGTGATACGGAGGACGGGACGTTTTGTTTTTGTGGAGAAGGGCAGAGGGACGAATTACTTCATCTTGCTCTTGGCCTTCATGCGCTGCTCGTGGTTGAGGATCTGCTTGCGGATGCGCAGGTTCTCGGGAGTGACCTCCAGCAGCTCGTCCTGAGCCAGGAACTCGAGGCAGCCCTCGAGGCTCAGCTTGCTGATGGGGATGAGGCGCAGAGCGTCGTCAGAGCCGGAAGCACGGGTATTGGTCAGGTGCTTGGTCTTGCAGACGTTGACATCGACGTCCTCGCCGGAAGCAGTGTAGCCGATGACCATGCCCTCGTAGACCTTCTCGCCGGCGCCCACCAGCAGAGTGCCGCGCTGCTGCGCGTTGAACAGGCCGTAGGTGACGGCCTCACCGGTCTCAAAGCTGACCAGAGAACCGGTGGAGCGGTTGGCGATCATGCCAGCCCAGACGTCATAGCCGTCGAAGATCTGGTTGATGATGCCCTCGCCGTGGGTATCGGTCAGGAACTGGTTGCGGTAGCCGAACAGGCCGCGGCTGGGCATACGGAACTCCAGACGCACACGGTCGGAGCCCAGAGACTCCATCTGCTGCAGGATGGCCTTGCGCTGGCCCAGACCGGTCATGACAGCACCCTGATACTGGGTGGGGACGTCGATGACGACGTGCTCCATAGGCTCGTAGGTCTTGCCGTCGATGACCTTGGTCAGAACGTGCGGGGGAGAGACCTGCAGCTCATAGCCTTCGCGGCGCATGGTCTCGATGAGGATGGACAGATGCATCTCACCACGGCCCATGACACGGAAGGAATCGGTGGTGGCGGAATCCTCCACCTTCAGAGCGACGTCCTTCAGCAGCTCTTTCTGCAGACGGTCACGGATCTGGCGGCTGGTGACATACTTGCCCTCACGGCCGGCCAGCGGGCTGTCGTTGACGGAGAAGGTCATCTCGACGGTGGGGTCGTTGATCTTCAAGAAGGGCAGCGGCTCGATATGGGAGGGGCTGCACAGGGTGTTGCCGATGGTGACGTCGGGCAGACCGGAGAAAGCCACGATGTCGCCTGCGGTGATGTTGTCGCAGGGCTGACGGCCATTGGCCTGGAAGTCATACAGCTTGGTCAGACGGCCGCGCATCTTGAGGTCGGGGTTGTGCCAGTCGCACACGACCACTTCCTCGCCCACCTTGGCGACGCCGTTCTGGATGCGGCCGATGCCGATGCGGCCAACGAACTCGTTGTAGTCCACAGAGGACACCAGCATCTGGAAGGGAGCCTCGGGGTCGCCCTCGGGCGGCTTGATGGTGCTCAGCAGGGTGTCGAACAGGGGGACCAGGTCGGTGCCGGGTACATCGGGGTCAAGGCTTGCAGTGCCGTCACGGCCGCAGCAGAACAGCATGGGGCAGTCCAGCTGCTCGTCGGTAGCACCCAGATCCATCAGCAGGTAGAGGACCTCGTCGATGACTTCCTTGATGCGGGCGTCGGGACGGTCGATCTTGTTGATGGCGACCACAAGGCTCAGATTCTGCTGCAGAGCCTTCTGCAGCACGAAACGGGTCTGGGGCATGCAGCCCTCAGCAGCGTCCACCAGCAGCAGAACGCCGTTGACCATCTTCAGCACGCGCTCGACCTCGCCGCCGAAGTCGGCGTGGCCCGGGGTATCGACGATATTGATCTTGACGCCCTTGTAGTTGCAGGAGCAGTTCTTGGCCAGAATGGTGATGCCGCGCTCACGCTCGATGTCACCGCTGTCCATGACACGCTCAGCCACAGCCTGATTGTCGCGGAAAGCGCCGCTCTGGCGCAGCAGGGCGTCCACCAGCGTGGTCTTGCCGTGGTCAACGTGAGCGATGATAGCGACATTGCGCAAATCGTTACGAACCATAAAATACAACCTCTCTATTTTGAATCTCAGTAGAAGTTACGTCATACGATTTAAGTTTATATCATCTGGGGGTGGTTTGTCAAGATTGTATAAAAAATTTTTGATGGATTCGGCGTTTTGCCCGAGAATCGGCGATCGATTTGGGCGGCATTACAGCGCGAAACGTGATATACTTAATGTACCAAAGTTGGATAATCCTGTTGGAGGTGTGTCTATGAAACTGACGTTTTTGGGTGCCAACCACGAGGTGACCGGCAGCTGTACCCTCTTGGAAGCGGCGGGACAGCGCTACCTCATCGACTGTGGTATGGAACAGGGCAAGGATGTCTATGAGAACCAGCCCATCCCCGTTGCGCCGGGCGAGATCGACGGCGTGCTGGCCACCCATGCCCATATCGACCACACGGGCCTTCTGCCTCTTCTGGCGCGCAACGGCTTCCGGGGCAGGATCTACGCCACCAGACCCACGGCAGAACTGTGCAGCATCATGCTGCGCGACTCGGCGCACATCCAGGAATTCGAAGCCGAGTGGAAGAACCGCAAGGGCCAGCGCTCCGGCGCAGAGCCTGTGGAACCCATGTACACCATTCAGGACGCCGAGGCAGCCATCGCGCTGTTCCGGGGCTATGATTACAATAAGGAGATCGAGCTTGCGCCCGGCATCGTCATCCGCTTTGTGGATGTGGGCCATCTGCTGGGCTCGTCCAGCATCGAGATATGGGTGACGGAGAACGGCGCGACCACAAAGCTGGTCTTCTCCGGCGACATCGGCAACCACGACCAGCCTATCATCAAGGACCCCACGTATCTGAAGGACGCGGATTATGTCTTTATGGAGTCCACCTACGGTGACCGCAGCCACGGCCCGCGGCCCGACTATGTGGGAGAGCTGACGAAGATCCTGCAGCGCACCTTCGACCGCGGCGGCAATGTGGTCATCCCGAGCTTTGCAGTGGGCCGCACCCAGGAACTGCTCTACTTCATCCGCGAGATAAAGGAAAAGAACCTGGTCACCGGCCACGGCTGCTTCCCGGTGTACATCGACAGCCCGCTGGCCATCGAGGCCACCCGCATCTTCAAGGACACCGACTCCTCCTGCTTTGATGAAGAGACCAACGCCCTGCTGGCAAAGGGCATCGACCCCATCCGGTTCCCGGGCCTGAAGGTCAGCGTCACCAGCGATGAGTCCCGTGCCATCAACACCGACCCCGTGCCGAAGGTCATCATCTCGGCCAGCGGCATGTGTGAAGCGGGCCGTATCCGCCACCACCTCAAGCACAACCTCTGGAGGAAGGAATGCACCATCCTCTTTGTGGGCTATCAGGCCGTGAACACGCTGGGCCGCTCTCTGCTGGAGGGTGCGGACAACGTGAAGCTTTTCGGCGAATCCATCGAGGTGCAGGCGGAGATCTGCCAGCTCACCGGCCTTTCGGGCCACGCCGACAGGGAGGGCCTGCTGAAGTGGGTCAACTCCTTTGAGCCGAAGCCCAAGCGGGTGTTCATCATCCACGGCGAGGATGAGGTGGAGAACATCTTTACCCAGACCCTCACGGAGCAGGGGTTCAACGCCTGCGCACCTTATAATGGTGAGCAGTGGGCCATCGGTGCCGAGGGCGCGGTCTGCCTGAAGGAAGGCACCCGTATCCGCATCGAGCACCACATCAGCGAGGGTGCAGCCCGTGCGGCTACCGTCTTCCAGCGCCTGCTCAATGCCGGCAAGCGCCTGCTGCGGGTCATCGAGCACAACGAGGGCGGCGCCAACAAGGACCTCGCCAAGTTCGCCGACCAGATCAACGCTCTCTGCGACAAGTGGGACAGATGAGGCAAACATCCCGGCAGCATAGCTGCTCCGAAAACATCGTTCGGAAATAAAATGATGGAATACCGACCCGAGTTCGTGTACCCTCACACGGCTCGGGTCGGTTCTTTTTTGCGCCCAAAAGAGGAAAACGCAGTTCTCTGTGCGCTTTTGCATAAGGTTCCGACTATTTCACGAGAATCGTTGACTTTGAATGCGCAAAATGCTACCATACGGCACAAGAAAAGATAGATATAACAAAATAAAGTTGTTTCGTGGGCGCAGAGGCCAGCATCTGTGCGGGAAACGGCTCGAAGTTTTTGTCTGCGTGCGGAGGGTATCGGCAGAAGCCTCCGCACAGGAAATGACCGCATTGCATCATTCGATCAAAAAGTCAACAAAAAGAAAGGTCGTGGTCTCTATCGCAATCAAGGAATATTCCATGTCCCGGGACTCCACCCGGCAGCTCTCACCCAACTTCAAGGTGCGGGAGTTTGCCTGCAAGGGCAGCGATGTTGTCCTCCTCGACGAGGAGCTGGTAGTGCTGCTGCAGTGCATCCGGGAGCACTTCGGAAAGCCGGTCCATATCACCAGCGGCTACCGCACCGCTGCCCACAACGCGGCCGTGGGCGGCAGCAAGTCGAGCCAGCACCTTCTGGGCCGGGCGGCGGACTTCTACGTTGAGGGCGTGGACGTGGCCGCGGTCGCCGCCTACGCCGAGACCCTGCTGCCCGCCCGGGGCGGCATTGGACGGTATCCGAAGGACGCCGCTCATCCCAAGCGCCGCACCGGCTGGGTGCATATCGATACCCGGGCGGGCAAGAGCCGGTGGAAGATGTAAAAAGACTCTGAAACTGTTATTGCCATTATAATATGAAAGCGGCCCTCTCCCGGAAAAGGGAAGAGGGCCGCTTTCCTGCACAAACGCCCCCGCTGGTGGAAAC
>OHLX01000217.1_pt1 | contig 32780 bp, 25 predicted proteins | sample 1569241 | NCBI WGS metagenome assembly OHLX01 (sample SAMEA3879521, study PRJEB24766) | human gut metagenome | biome: human-associated habitat; feature: feces | place: USA | collected 1985/1987 | reverse complement strand
TTAAATTTTTTATAAAAAGATCAATGAAACTGTTGGGGAATAAACGGAAGCCCTAGAATTTATGCGGCTTTGTAATGAATTTGACAAATAAGTGTAACTTTGGTATTATACTTTCGTAACAAAATGTAACAATTCTGTAACATTTTGTCAGGTGTCGGAAAGGACACCGGAAAGGAAAAACTTTATGAAACTTAGAAGTAGCATAGCGGCGAAGTACGCTGGAGTAGCAATGGTGATGTGTCTTATGCCAGTAGTGCCAGTAGTAGCCGACGCACAAACTACCTATGAGCAGCAGCAAAGTACAGAACAGAATAATACATCAAACATTCAGGTATCTTACGTAGAAAAGGTATCCGATATTGTTGCAGCGGGTTACGAAACAGTATATGAAACTAATTTTGCAGGCGCGCAAGATTACGCAGCAGAAGCTGTGGCTTTAACTGATTCTTATATTGAAGTTAAAGCAGGTGCTGACGCAGATGCCGAAACAGTCGGAAGATTATATGACTATTCTTTAGTATATGTGGATGAAACAGGTACAGAATGGACAAAGATTACTTCCGGAAATGTTACAGGCTATGTAAAAAATGTGCAGTTATGTTTCGGACAGGAAGCCCAGGCAGTAATGCAGGAGAGTGAAGAACAGGACAAGGAGCTTGTTGCCGGTTATACGCTCGAAGAGGCAGAAGAAAAAGAGGCGAGAGAAGAAGCAGAACGGATTGCAGCAGAAGAAGCTGCAAGAAAAGCAGAGGAGGAAGCAGCCAAGAAAAAGCAGGCGCTTTCAAGTGTCGGTACGACATACGGTTCTTCTGTGGATGCATCTGACGAGGAAGTGTGGCTTCTGGCATGCATCATAGACTGGGAAGCAGGAAGCGAAAGCTATGAAGGAAAGCTTGCAGTTGCAAATGTTGTTTTAAATCGTGTAAAGAGCGGCAAGTGGGGCAGCTCCATTACATCAGTAATTTATGCACCAAAGCAGTTTTCAGGTGTATCAGACGGCAACGGTAATCCGTCCGCAAAATTTGCAGCCAGATTGTCAAGCGGTCCGAACCAGGCCTGTATTCAGGCAGCAAAGGAAGCTTTATCCGGCGTGAACAATGTAGGAAATTATACATTTTTCCGTTCACTTTCCATCGCAAATTATTCATCTTATGACAGTTATATGATTATCGGAAGCCATTGCTTCTAGTTTTTTATGGAACGGTATTTTTGTATACTGTATTCAGAAATAATGAATACAGTTCTACAGAAGTACCGTTTTCTTTATATTATTGGAATTTTCAGATACAAACCCATGTATTTTCATGGAAAACAGTGCTTGAATATTTACAGCTTTTTGATATAATATGAATAAATATGATATGTACGTGAGGTGATTCATATGATAAATATTAAAGATTTTTGTGATATGGAGCAGTTTGAACAGATTATGTCCAACTGGGCGAAAGCTACGGGACTTGCGACAGTCGCTGTAGGTGCTGATGGCAGATACATTTCCGAGTGTTATAATTTTACGGAATTTTGTATTGATTTGACAAGAAAAAGTCCGGAAGGGTGCAGACGATGCGAAAAGTGCGACAGGGAAGGCAAGGGCGTATATTTCTGTCATGCAGGACTGATTGATTTCGGTATCGAGTTAAAAATCGGGGACGAAGTGGTTGGCTCTGTGATTGGCGGACAGGTATTGTCCGAAGCACCGGACGATGAAAAGTTCCGTGCGGTCGCAAGGGAAATTGGTGTCAATGAAGACCGGTATATTGCAGCATTACATAAGGTCACAATACGCAGTGAAGAAGCAATCCGTGCCAGTGCAGAACTGCTGGGGCAGGTTTTAAACAACTATATTAATGCCCAATATATGGAAAAGCACAATAAACAGATTATTGGAAAGCTGGGTACAGGCGCAAAGGATGCCGAAGAGCTGGTGAACAGGATTAAGGAAAAGACGATACAGCTAAATACCATTCACGGAAAGCAGAAGATTCTTGCGTTAAATGCAAGTATTGAAGCGGCAAGAGCCGGGGAGAACGGCAGAGGCTTTGCGGTGGTTGCCGGAGAAGTCGGAAAGTTGTCCGATTTTATCAATGATATTAACAAAGATATCAATAAGCTTGTCGGAGAAATTGATACCGTTGTTCATAAAATGAATGAATAAGAAAATGAGAACCCGGTCGTCAGGCAGGGGATAGGAGGACACATGAACTTAACAGGACGCGATTTTTTAACATTAAAGGATTTTACACCGGAAGAAATTCTGTACTTGATTGACTTATCCGCAAAGTTAAAGGATATGAAAAAGAAAGGCATTGTAGAACAGCCGCTGCGCGGTAAAAATGTAGCACTCATTTTTGAAAAGACAAGTACAAGAACACGCTGTTCCTTTGAAGTAGCAGCACATGATTTAGGCATGGGCGTGACCTACCTTGACCCGCAGGGTTCCCAGATTGGCAAGAAAGAAAGTATTGCAGATACGGCAAGAGTGCTTTGTACCATGTTTGAAGGCATTGAGTACAGAGGATTTGAGCAGACGATTGTGGAAGAACTGGCAAAATATTCATCTGTACCGGTATGGAACGGTTTAACTAACGAATACCACCCGACACAGATGCTTGCGGATATGCTGACAATCCGTGAAAAGCTCGGCAGATTAAAGGGCGTGAAGTTCGTTTATATGGGCGATGCAAGATACAACATGGGTAATTCCCTGATGATTGTCTGTGCAAAGCTCGGACTGCATTTCACAGCCTGCACGGCAAAAGAATATTTCCCGGATAAAGAGCTGGTAGCACAGTGTGAAACATGGGCAAAGAGAAGCGGCGGTTCAATTACATTGACAGAAGACGTAGAAGAAGGAACAAAGGGCGCTGAAGTTTTATATACCGATGTATGGGTATCCATGGGTGAACCGGACGAAGTATGGGCAGAGCGAATCAAGGCACTGTTACCGTACCAGATTAATAAGAAAGTTATGGAAAATGCAGCACCGGATGCAATCTTTATGCACTGCCTGCCGTCTTTCCATGATTTAAAGACCAAGATTGGCAAGCAGATTCATGACAAGTTCGGCTTAGATGAAATGGAAGTAACGGACGAAGTATTTGAATCTGAGCAGTCCGTTGTATTTGATGAAGCGGAAAACAGAATGCACACCATTAAAGCGGTAATGGCAGCAACACTGGGCGCTTATTAATTCCAAAAAAGAAACGGAGCAGAAGATGTATTATACCACGAGTGGAGCATACCGGAAATCTAAAATGCTGATTGACTATGCAACGATTGCGCTGACGGCAGTGATTATGATTTTATTTATTTTAATCCTGTTTCTGCGCAGTAACAGCGGAATCTTATTTCCGATTGTTTTTCTGGCAGGAGCGCTTATCAACGGCTTATCCGGGATAAAAGCATTTATGAATAAAAAAAGGCTGTCGGGGGTATTTCTGATAATTGCCGCAGTGATTCTGCTGATTGTAAGTGCAGCAGTCGGACTGGCAGTATTGTAAGATGTAAGAACCGGCAGAAGCATCAGCCGTAAAAATGGGCTGCCGTACTAAGAGAGAAAATGATAGATTCTTAGTGCGGCAGCCCTGCTATATGAAAAGATTTTAATGGAGCAGGGATTCATGAAAACAAAGATATTAAGACAGTTAAGAACGACAAATGAATATGTTTCCGGTCAGATGTTATGTGATGAGCTGGGGGTGTCAAGAACTGCCGTATGGAAAGCAATCAACCAGTTAAAAGAAGAAGGTTATACGATTGAGGCGGTGCAGAATAAGGGCTATAAGATTACGGGATATCCGGACATTTTAACGGCAGAGGAAATTGAGAGCCAGTTAAATCCCGGCGATACGGTAAAAAAAGTGGTCTATGCGCCGGAAATTGATTCCACCAACAATGAAGCTAAAAGAAATGCAGAAAACGGAGCAAAAGACGGCACACTTTATATTACGGAAAGCCAGACCGGCGGCAGGGGAAGAAGGGGCAGACAATGGGTGTCTCCGTCAGGAAGCGGAATCTGGATGACATTGCTGTTACGTCCGCAGATTAATCCTGCCAATGCCTCCATGCTTACAATTGTTGCGGCAATGGCAGTGACCATGGCAATCCGCCGCGCAGTCGCAGAGGAAGGCGCTGACGTGGAATGTCATATTAAGTGGCCCAATGACGTCGTTATCAATAAAAAGAAAATCTGTGGTATTTTAACAGAGATGAGTGCAGAGCTTGACTGTATCCACTATGTAGTGATTGGTATCGGAATTAATGTCAACACAACGGAATTTGCAGACGAAATCAAAGAAACTGCATCGTCCCTTTTTGTAGAAACAGGAAAGAATATCAAACGAAGCCGGATTGTAGCGCTGTTTGCCGAAGAATTCACAAAATACTATCAGAAGTTTTTAAATACAGGTGATTTAAGCGGCTTAGTGCAGGATTATAATGAAATGTTAATCAATGCGGGCAGACAGGTCCGGATTTGTGACACAAAAGAAGAATTTACCGGTATTGCGGTGGGGATTGACAGCCACGGGGAACTGCTTGTGACCAAAGAGGACGGCACACAGGCGGTTATATCGGCAGGAGAAGTATCAGTGAGAGGATTATATGGATATGTTTAATGAAAATGTAGTGCTTTGCGCATCCAGTGCGTATGAGAAAAAGTTTTATCTGAACGAAGCCTTTGACAAGCTTCCGGAGGATATTAAAAATGAATTAAAAATTATGTGTGTGCTGTTTACCGAGGAAGTCGGCGGCATCTTAACACTTGAATTTGACGAAAACGGCACGCTGTTATTTAAAACCGAAGCCGATGAAAATGACCTGCTCTATGATGACATTGCCTGCGGTATGCTGATTAAGAAATTACAGTATGAAAAGCGGGATTTGTTAGAGTCGATGGAAATGTTTTACCGGGTGTTTTTCCTTGGAGAATAACGAATAGGAGAGTGTGAATGTTTATAGGAAATGTAGAAATACAAAATCCTGTTGTACTGGCACCGATGGCAGGCGTTACAGACCTGCCATTTCGTCTGTTATGCAAAGAAATGGACTGCGGTCTTTTGTATACGGAAATGGTCAGCGCAAAGGCAATTTTATATGGTAATAAAAATACAGAAGCATTAATGCAGGTAACACCGAACGAACACCCGATTGCATTGCAACTGTTTGGCTCAGATCCGGAGGTGATGGGTGAGATTGCAAAGCGTGTAGAGGAACGGCCGTTTGACATTATTGATGTAAATATGGGATGCCCGGTTCCAAAGGTTGTCAATAACGGTGAAGGCTCGGCACTGATGAAAAATCCGGTGCTGGTCGGAAAAATCGTAGAAGCCATGGCAAAAGCCGTTCAAAAACCGGTAACGGTTAAAATTCGTGCGGGCTTTAACGATGAAAGCATTAATGCGCCGGAAATTGCCCATGTGATTGAGGAGTCCGGCGGGGCGGCAGTTGCCGTACACGGGCGTACAAGAGAACAGTATTATTCGGGAAAGGCAGACTGGGACGTTATCCGCAGGGTTAAAGAAACGGTTAAAATTCCGGTGATCGGAAACGGTGACATTTTGACGGGACAGGACGCTATCCGGATGTTTGAAGAAACCGGCTGTGATGCCGTGATGATTGGACGCGGTGCGAGAGGCAACCCATGGATATTTTCCCAGGTGAGTCGCTATTTAAAAGATAAGACGGTGCTTGCACCGCCGACAACAAAAGAAATCTGTGATATGATACTGCGCCATGCCAAAATGCTCATTGAAGCAAAGGGCGAATACACCGGAATCCGTGAAATGCGCAAGCATTTTGCATGGTACACGGCAGGCATGAAACATTCTGCGGCACTGCGCGGCAGGGTCAATCAGGTGGAGCATTTTGAAGAACTGGAACAACTGGTGGATATGGTACACGGGGCTGATGAAACAAAGTGAAGTTTGAAAGCAGATTGACAGATGAATATGATTAGGCTATAATATTATGACTAGTTTTAAAATGTTATAAATGTAGAAAGGGATAGATGAAAATGGCAGAGAAACAGTTTCTTACAAAGAAAGGTTACGAAGAACGTGTTGCATTACTGGAGAATTTAAAGGTTGTCAGAAGAAAGGAAGTTGCCCAGAAGTTAAAGGAAGCAAGAGAGCAGGGCGATTTATCTGAAAATGCAGAATACGATGCAGCCAAGGACGAACAGAGAGATATTGAAACACAGATTACAGAGCTTGAAGCAATTTTAAGCAATGCAGAAATCATTCAGGACAATGATAAGAGTACAGACCGTGTTAAAATGGAAAGTGTTGTAAAGCTGCATGACATCGAATATGATGAAGATATTGAATATGTTATCGTCGGTTCTTCCGAAGCAGACAGCTTAAATAATAAGATTTCTAACGAATCACCGCTGGGTGCCGCACTCATCGGCAAGAAGGTCGGAGAAATCGTAAAAGTAGAAGCACCGGCAGGCGAAATCGAGTATAAGATTGTAGAAATTGTAAATGAATAGTCGATAAGGAGAAAGAACAGTGGCAGAGAAGAATAATACACAGATGCCTGATGTCAACGAACAGATTAAGAACCGTATGGATAAGTTAAAGGCTTTGCAGGAAGAAGGCAGAGACCCATTCGAGATTACAAAGTACGATGTGACAAACCATACACAGGATATTAAAGAACATTTTGAAGATTTTGAAGGCAAGGAAGTATCCATTGCAGGACGATTAATGGCAAAGCGTGTCATGGGTAAAGCCTCTTTCTGCAATGTGGCAGATTTAAAGGGCAACATTCAGTTATATGTAGCAAGAGATTCTGTTGGAGAAGAACCGTATGCACGTTTTAAGAAATTTGACATCGGCGATATTGTCGGCGTAAAGGGTGAAGTTTTCAGAACACAGAAGGGTGAAATGTCTGTTCATGTATCTGAAATCACACTTTTAACAAAGAGCTTACAGGTGCTTCCGGAAAAGTTCCATGGCTTAACAGATACAGAAGTGCGTTACAGACAAAGATACGTGGATTTAATTGTAAATCCGGAAGTCAGAACAACATTTATGAAGCGTTCACAGATTATCAAGGAAATCCGTAACTTCCTTGATGGCAGAAACTTCATGGAAGTAGAAACACCAATGCTCGTTTCTAATGCAGGCGGCGCAGCTGCCAGACCATTTGAAACACATTACAATGCATTAGACGAAGATGTGAAGCTTCGTATTTCACTGGAATTATACTTAAAGCGACTGATTGTCGGCGGCATGGAACGCGTTTACGAAATCGGCAGAGTCTTCCGTAACGAAGGCGTGGACACCAGACACAATCCTGAATTTACATTAATGGAACTGTATCAGGCATATACCGATTACAACGGCATGATGGAACTTGCAGAAACCATGTACCGTACAGTATGTGAAAAGGTAAACGGTTCACCGGTTGTAAAATACGGCGATATCGAAATCGATTTTTCAAAGCCGTTTGAAAAGATTACAATGGTAGATGCTGTTAAGAAATATGCAGGTGTTGACTGGAACGAAGTAGAAACTCTTGAACAGGCAAGAGAACTTGCGAAAGCACACAATCTTGAATTTGAAGAAAGACATAAAAAAGGTGATATTCTGAATCTGTTCTTCGAAGAATATGTAGAAGAACACCTTCTTCAGCCGACATTCGTTATGGATCATCCGGTTGAGATTTCACCACTTACAAAGAAGAAACCGGAAAATCCGGACTATGTAGAACGTTTCGAGTTCTTCATGAACGGCTGGGAAATGGCAAATGCGTACTCTGAATTAAATGACCCGATTGACCAGAGAGAACGTTTTGCGGCACAGGATGCGCTGGCAGCAGCCGGTGATGATGAAGCCAACCATACAGATGAAGACTTCTTAAATGCGCTGGCATACGGTATGCCGCCAACGGGTGGTATCGGATTCGGTATCGATAGAATGGTTATGTTGCTCACAGATTCCGCAGCAATCAGAGATGTTTTATTGTTCCCGACGATGAAGACACTCGGCGGAAAGACACCTGCTAATAACTCAGATAGTTTAGTGGATAACTCATCTGATAATGGCGCAGCTTGTGGAAATAATAATGGCTTCTTTACAGCTAATGAAAAAATTGATTTTTCTAATGTAAAGGTTGAGCCTCTATTTGAGGAAGAGGTAGACTTTGATACATTCAGTAAGTCAGATTTCAGAGCCGTTAAAGTTAAGGAATGTGTAGCAGTTCCTAAGTCAAAGAAGTTGCTTCAGTTTACACTTGATGATGGTACAGGCACAGACCGTACTATTTTAAGCGGAATCCACGCTTACTATGAGCCAGAAGAGCTTGTTGGAAAGACACTTATCGCTATTACCAATCTTCCACCAAGAAAGATGATGGGAATTGAGTCTTGTGGTATGTTACTTTCAGCAGTAAACAATCTTAAGGATTCAGAGGATGAAGAACTTCATCTTCTTATGGTTGATAACCACATTCCGGCAGGTGCAAAGCTCTATTAAGATGATGTAAAGATGTACCGTTTTACAAAATAGACGGGACGTACTTCATTTGATAAAAAACTAAAAAAACAGCGATTTACATCAAACTTACATCAATTGATGCAGAAATCGGTGCAAGCAAGAAAAAATCGCATAATTAGCAGAATGAATGGGCAGTCCTGAAATCGGGATTGCCCATTTTTAGAAGAAAGACGAAAAACTCTTGACCTGCACGCAGCGTATACGCTTATACTATCAACATAAATCATAAGGAGGTGCATCGGATGTTATTAAATGAAATTATAAATGAGGTTGGAATGACAAAGCGTGCAGTTAAGTATTATGAAGAAAAAGGATTGCTGTCAGTGGATAAAGATAACAATGGTTATCGTAACTATACTGCACAAGATGTTGAAACTTTAAAAAAGATTTCAGTATATAGAAAACTCGGTATTAGTATTAAAGACATACAGAGCCTTTTGGAAACTGGCGACAAAAGTATTCTTCTTCGTATTTATCAAGAAAAAGTGCAGGAAAAAGTTTTAAAAGACTCAGAACTTGAAGCTTTGAAGCAATTTATAGATGATGGTGACGCAGACAAAGCAAATGAGGCACTTGATTATCAAACCGTTGAAAATGCAATTGAGTCTTTGCTACCGGGAAAAGAATGGGGAGATTATTTTAAAAGTCATTTCAAACCATTTCTTAATGTAAGGTTGAAGACTCTGGAACAGAAGCAGGCACTACATAATATATTAGAATATTGCGATGAAACGACATTGAAAGTTCCTTTTATTATGGGAATAGGTGCGAAGATGATAGGTGGGATTGCACAAGAAACCAGAACCGCAGATGAGATGATAGCCTATTATCGTGATATGAGTGAAAGTGAATATGAAAGACTAAAAGAAAAAGTATGGAAAGGTGCTAAAATGAAAAACGGTATAATGAAATACCATCCAGCATTCATTGCACAGAGAAAAATGCAGAAAGAGTTACAAAATAAAGGATATAACGATATATTCATTCCTAATTTAATGGTTCTGTCTCCAACGTATGCAGAATATAAGAAAGCGTTAGATAATGTGAACGATAGAATGTGTAGAGAACTTGGACTGTATTATGATAGCAATTATAACTTAGTTATTAAAAAAGATAATTCTAAGTAAAAGTTAAACTACCCTTTGGGAGAGGAGAAATCCTTTTCTCAAAGGGCTTTTTCTATTTATACGGATATTCGCAAACTACAAGATAAAGCCAAAACTTCATATACTCTAAGCACAAGGAGGTTGAGGTTTGGCTATGAACAACAGTTTAGCAGAAGTACACCCAGAGCTTATTACGGAATGGTCGGAGAAGAATTTACCGCTTACACCTGATGATATTACCTTTGGTTCAAATAAAAAAGTATGGTGGAAAGGTACTTGCGGACACGAATGGCAAACAAGCGTTAAGGCTCGTTCTAATGAAGAAAAATGCCCGATATGTTCCGGTGCGAGAGTGATTGCAGGTATTAACGATTTGGCGACATTAGAGCCGTTACTGGCAAAGCAGTGGTCAAAAAAGAATAAGATAAAACCGACAGAGGTTTCTATTGGTTCTCATAAGAAAGTGATATGGAGATGTAAAAAAGGTCACGAGTGGGAAGCTGTCATTAAGAGCAGGACAATAAATAAAACGGGTTGCCCGTATTGCAGTGGGTACATATTCCTGAAAGGATTTAACGATTTGCAGACAACACACCCTGAAATTGCTTCGGAGTGGTCGGAGAAGAACTTGCCTTTGAAACCTGATGAAGTAAATGCAAAGTCGAGGAAAAATGTCTGGTGGAGATGCGGTAAATGCGGTAACGAGTGGAAATCAGTTATCAATGCTCGTGTGAAAGGTACGGTATGCCCCGTTTGTGCAGAGAGAGAAGTCCTTGCCGGATATAATGATTTGGCGACAACAGACGGTCAGCTTCTTAGCGAATGGGATTATGAACAGAATAAATTGAAGCCGACAGAAGTATCACGAACTTCGGCAAAGAGAGCGTGGTGGAAATGCAGGCACGGTCATTCATGGAGTATGAAGATAAATGAAAGGACGATATTGAATAAAGGCTGCCGAATTTGTGAGCAAGAATATTTATCTCTATTTCCTGCTTTGGCTGTCAGCTATTATTCTAATAAGAAAGGCTTGAAAGCAGAACTTGGTTCTGACCGATTGCTTGGAGTTCCGCTTGAAACATACATACCTTCAGAAAAGTTGGCTATTGAGTCAGGAAGTGCTGACGAGAATATAGAAATAATGAAAGCATATATGTGTGAGCAACGAGGAATAAGACTGATTAAACTGCCGATGAAAGGCACTGAACTGGATTATGCCGACAGCTTAAAAAGAGCTTTTCAGAACGTACATATATTTATTTCTTCTGATACAGAGGAAGATGTGGAGATAATCAAAAATACATTTGAAAGATGGAGGGACAGCCAATGAGAGAGAAAACCTATCATCTATACTTAAATGAAGAAGAACGAAGCCGAGTGATACAATCGCTCATTGAACTGAAGAACAATTTAGCAGCTCAGGGACGATACACTGATGCAGTAGATGATGTCCTCTGCAAAGTGCTTGAAGCAAAGAAAAAGAAATTGAAAATTGAATACATTTAGAACGTGTTTTGCCGTCTGTTTCCTAACCGGAGCAGGCGGCTTTTTTAATTTCCAAAAATTTTTTTGAAATATTTTTGGAAAAGCGGAGATTTTGGGTGTGCATTTCATACCCCTTTGTCCAAATGAGTGAAGGGGTTCATTCCGGATAGCAAAAACGGAAGCCTTTTCGCTTGAAAATTGAATAAGTCATTCACTAAGACTTTATTTCTGATGATAGCCACTTTAGCAGGTACGCCGTGATTTCTGTATTTCAGAATAGCGAGAACTCCGGCTATGAGTATCAGGTTGCCCCTGATATGGCGATGACAGTCAGAATGATAATGATACTTCTCTACGGAGCTGGCGGAGTACCCGGCAGAGGTTAGAATCCTATGATACAGATAAGCAGTCTGTTCCTTAGTGACTTCCCATAAGCATTTTGCTTGGCAAGGGGTGTTGAGAACAAATATTGCTATGACCGATTAGGAAATGAGTCGGTCAGGTACATAGCCATAATGCGGTGGCTATGAATTTTCAGAAAGGAGGGCAAAAAGAAGTGTCAAACTGCAAAACGATTTCCGTATGTAACCAGAAAGGCGGAGTCGGAAAAACCACCACAACAGTTAATCTCGGAGTCGGGCTTGCAATGCAGGGCAAGAAAGTATTGCTCATAGACGCAGACCCGCAGGGAGATTTAACGACTTGTCTTGGTTGGCAGGATACAGACGGCTTGGGTATCACGCTTGCAACGAAACTCACAGATGTAATCAATGAAACGATGACAGACCCTATGGTTGGTATCCTGCACCACGAAGAAGGTGTTGACCTTGTTCCGGCAAACCTTGAGCTTTCAGCAATGGAATTTAACCTTATGAACGCAATGAGCAGAGAAACTACACTCAAGAACTATCTGAGTCAAGTGAAAAACAGATATGATTATGTAATTATAGACTGTATGCCTTCACTTGGTATGGTTACTCTCAATGCTTTATCGGCAGCAGACAGTGTTATCATTCCGGTTCAGGCTCAGTATTTGCCTGCAAAGGGTATGACACAGCTTGTGCAGACCATTTCAAAAGTAAAGAAGTATATCAATCCGGATATTAAGATAGACGGTATGCTGCTTACTTTGGTGGATAGCCGAACAAACCTTGCAAAGAGTACGGTGGAAGCACTCAGGGCAAACTTTGGTAATCAGATAAGAATGTATCGAACACAAATCCCGATTGCCGTAAAAGCCGCTGAAACTTCTTCTAAAGGCAAAAGCATTTATGCTTATGAGCCAAATAGCACAGTGTCTAAGGCATACGCTGAATTTACAAAGGAGGTGTTAGCCGATGGCAGGAAGAAAGAGCGACTTCACTCTCACGAAGCTCGATGATTTATTTACCAATCAGGCACAGAGAGATGAAGAACAGCTTTCAAAAATCCGAGATATTCCGTTAGAGCTGATTGATGATTTCCCAGACCATCCGTTTAAGGTCAGGGACGATGAAGATATGATGCAGCTTGTGGAGAGTGTCAAGGAAAGAGGGGTTATTACTCCGGCAACGGTAAGGCAGAAAGAGGACGGCAGATATGAACTTGTTTCAGGACACAGACGAAAGCGAGCTTGTGAACTGGCAGGATTTGAAACCCTGAGAAGTGAGATTGTAGACCTGAACAGAGATGAAGCGACCATTTTAATGGTTGAGAGTAATTTTCAGAGGTCAGAGATATTGCCAAGTGAAAAAGCCTTTGCCTATAAAATGCGTTTGGAAGCAATGAAAAGGCAAGCAGGCAGACCGAGCAAAGAAAATGGAGTCCCAGTGGGACACAATTCTATTGTGGGTAAATCAAGAGAGATTTTAGCTTCTGAGAGTCAGGACAGTAACACACAAATACAGCGTTATGTCCGCCTGACAAACCTTGTTCCCGAGCTGCTTGAATTTGTTGACGAGGGGCGTATTAAAATGCGTCCTGCCGTAGAGCTTTCCTACCTTGATGAAGATTGCCAGCGTGATGTGGTTGACGAAATCGACCTGAATGACGCAACCCCGTCACACGACCAGACAATCCGTATGCGAAAGTTATTCAACGAGGGCAACCTTACAACCGAAGCAATCCACGCTGTTATGTCTGAGGAAAAGCCGAACCAAAAGGAAAAAATCGTGTTGAGGGGCGACAGAGTAAGACAGCTTATCCCGAAAAACATTCCCGTCAGTCAGACGGAGGATTTTGTCTGCAAGGCATTGGAGCATTACAACAAGTTCTTGCGTAATCGTGCAGAACGTGACAGCAGATAGCCTGTTTTACAGTTCCCCTTTCTCACACTCTAACCCCTTAGTTATATTTTTACCTACCGAAAATGATATATACTATCTCACTTGAATATAACTATCTCAAAGTATATGTCTATCTCTAAGGGGGAATCGCACAGTATGAACGGACTGGAGGTGTATGATAAAATGAAAAATTAACGAAAATCCGCATTTGTTTTTCGGCAGGTAAATCTTGTCGTAAGAGAAAATCCACAAAGGCACATCGTAGAGATACGGTGTGTTTTCAATTTTTACAGGAGGAAACGCAATGATAAAGTCAAAATTCAAAAGAGTCACGTCGCTTTTCTTGGCGACCCTTATGTGTGTGACCACTTTTGCAGGCATTGGCTCGACAACAGCATATGCTGCTTCGGGAGAAAAAGCCGATGTTTATATGGTCGATTTCCCTCGTGATGGCGATGCTAATTACGATGGGGTATGGGGACACAGCAATTTGACCTTGAAAAATGGTTGGCATACCGGACGTTCCAATTTTACCAATCTTAAGGCTATTGGCTCATACTCAGGCAATGTTGCTTATTGTATTGAGCCGGGAATTTCGCTCAAGGTCGGTCAGACAATGAATAAGTATGACGAAAATTATTTTAATAACCTTGCATCCAATGGGGTTATTTCCGGAGATGAAATCCGTCTTTTCGTTGGTCGTATTTTACAGTATGGCTACCGTGGGACAATCTCGACATCTTGGAGGTCACAGAATGAAGCAGCAGCAAACAGCATTGCACAGGCTTATGCCACACAGCTTCTTATCTGGGAAACTGTTATCGGAGAGCGTGATGTGAACTTCAATCATGTAGCAGCCAGTGGTTGTAGCAATGTGAAAGATGTCATCAATGCAAAGCATCCGCTTCGCAATAAGATTTTCAGTTATTACAACAGTATGGTGCAGAGTGTACAGAACCATGCGACCATACCGAGCTTTTGTAATAAATCGTCCGGTTCGGCAAAGACAATAGAACTTGAGTGGAACGGAAGTAAGTACACAACTACTCTGACAGACTCCAATAATGTGCTGTCTAAATATAATTTCAAGGCAAGTATCAGTGGAGTGAGCTTTTCAGTGAATGGTAACAAACTTACTGTTTCTATGGATACTGCACCGAGTAAGGAATTTACGATTACCGCAACGAAGAAAAATGCAGTACGAAGAGGTGTGGTTGTATGGTCAGAGGGTAAACACGGTCAGAATTCCAGTGTGCAGGATGTTGTCAGCTATGCTCAGGAAGTAAGCGACAGTATCAACGGTTATGTGAAGATGAAAGTCAGCTATGGTTCTTGTCAGATTGTAAAGACCAGTGAGGACGGCAAGGTTGACGGTATTAACTTCACAATTACTGGAAACGGTATCAATCAGACAGTTACAACAGCTAATGGCGGTAAGTTCCAGATTGATAATCTTATGCCGGGTATCTATACTGTAACCGAGCAGGCATACGATAAGTACGAGCCGCAGGAAACACATAGAGTTACTGTTGTAGCAGGACAGATTGCAAAGGTCACTTTCAATAACAAATTGAAGCGTGGCGACCTTCAGGTAGTGAAGTCCTCAGAAGATAACCTTGTTGAAGGTGTGAAGTTCCATCTTTTCGGTACTTCTCTTTCCGGTGATGCTGTTGACCAGTATGCAGTTACAGACAAAAACGGTGTGGCAACTTTCAAAGATGTGCTTATCAGTGGTTCTGAACCATATACACTTGAAGAAGTAGACACAGCTATCCGTTATGTCGTACCGAAAAATCAGACTGTACCAGTGAAGTGGAAAGAAGTAACCACAAGAAACTTCAATAACATTTTGAAGAAATTTACTGTAACAGTCACAAAGAGCGACGCTGAGAAAGGCGAAGCACAGGGCAATGCCAAACTTTCGGGAGCAGTTTACGGTATCTATAAGGGCGAAACGCTTGTAGATAAGTATGTTACTGATGAAAACGGTCAGTTCACTACTAAAGAATATGTTTGTGATACCGACTGGACAATCCGAGAAATCACACCGTCAGAGGGATATTTGCTTGATAAGACTATCCATGAAGTAGGTGCAGACCCGAAACTTTATGAGGTGGAACACAACCTTACTTCCAATGATGTAACCGAGCAGGTAATCAAAGGTAATGTGGCTATCATCAAACATACCGATGACGGAGAAACAAAGATTGAAACACCTGAAAAGGGTGCTTCCTTTGAGATTTATTTGAAATCTGCCGGAAGCTATGACGCAGCCAATAAAGACGAGAGAGATACCATTGTTTGCGATGAAAATGGCTTCGGTCAGACAAAAGATATGCCGTATGGTATTTATACCGTACACCAGACTTCTGGTTGGGAAGGCAGAGAGATGATGGATGATTTTGATGTGTTCATTTCACAGAACGCACAGACTTATCGTTATCTCATCAATAACCGTAACTTCGAGAGCTTTGTCAATGTAGTTAAGGTGGACGCAGAAAGCGGAAAGAGTATTCCGTATGCAGGAGCAGGATTTAAGATTTACGACCCGCAGGGTAATCAGGTCAAAATGACCTTTACTTATCCGACACCGACCACGATTGATGTGTTCTATACCGACGCAAATGGTTCTCTTGTAACACCTGAGAAATTAGATTACGGCAAGGGATATTCCATCGTAGAGGTACAAGCTCCATACGGATATGTACTTGATGATACTCCGGTATATTTTGATATTACCGAAGAAAATTCCACAGAGGAAGGCGGCGTAACTGTTGTGAAAGTCAATAAGCCGAATATGGCACAGAAAGGTACTATCATGGTTGAAAAGACCGGAGAAGTATTTAGTGGTGTCAATGTAAGTGGTTCTGAGGACAGTGATGTTATTTATCAGCCTGTTTATGAAGTGGCAGGACTTGAGGGTGCAGTTTATGAAGTCCGTGCTGCGGAAGATATTAGTACACCGGACGGTACACTCCGCTATTCAAAGGGCGAAGTGGTAGATACTATCACAACAAGCTCCGATGGATTTGTTAAGAGCAAAGAACTTTATCTCGGAAAATACAAGGTCAAGGAAATTACCGCACCTTACGGAATGGTAGTGAGTGGCGAAACACATACGGTTGAGCTTACTTATGCAGGTCAGAATATCTCTGTTACCGAAACTTCCACATCGTTCTATAACGAAAGACAGAAAGTGCAGGTAAGCCTTGCAAAAGTCATTGAAAAGGATAAGACATTTGGTATTGGCGACAACGGAGAAATCAAAAACATCAGCTTTGGTCTTTATGCCGCAGAAGATATTGTATCTGCAAGCGGTACCGTTATTCCGGCTGATGGACTGATTGAGATTGTCAGCGTAAATGAAAATGGAACTGCTGTTATGAAGTCAGACCTTCCGTTTGGCAAATACTATGTCAAAGAGATTGCAACCGATGAGCATTATATTCTCTCTGATACGAAGTATCCGGTTGTATTTGAATACGCAGGTCAGGATACCGCAACGGTTGAAATCAAAGTGAATGATGGAAAAGAAATCAAGAATGAACTTATCTATGGTTCTGTATCAGGTAAGAAGATTGACGAGAACGGAGAAGCACTTGAGGGTGCTGTTATCGGTATCTTCAAAGCCGAAGAAACAGAATTTACAAAGGATACTGCACTTATGACGACTACCTCTGCAAAAGACGGTAGTTTTTCTTTTGCAAAAGTTCCTTATGGCAAATGGATTGTAAGAGAAATCGAGCAGCCAAAGGGATTTGTTCTTGATGAAAAAGCGTATGAGGTCAATATCAGCAAAGCCGAGCAGGTAGTTGAAATTGAGATTGTCAATGAGTATGTTCACGGCAATATCAGACTTACGAAGGTGGACGCTGAATATCCGGATAACAAACTTACGGGTGCAACCTTTGAGGTATATAAGGACACCAATGAGAACGGAAAGATTGATGATGGCGATGAACTTATCGGAAATCTTGAAGAAACCGAAACCGGAATTTATGAGATGAAAGAGCTGCTTTACGGAAAATATATTGTCCGTGAAACAAAAGCACCGGAGGGCTTCCTGCTTGATAAGGGAGAATACTCTGTTTTCATTGAGAAAGACGAAACAACTTATTCCGTTGAGAATAAGGCTGGTGTTGGATTTATCAATGAAGCTATGCGTGGAACACTGAAAATCGTCAAGACATCTTCAGATGGTAAGGTTAAAGGTTTTGCGTTCAGAGTAACCGGAGCAAACGGTTATGATATGACATTTGAAACAGATAAGAACGGCGAAATTGTGATTGAGGGACTTCGTATTGGCGAATATACCGTATCCGAAGTGGCAAACAATGCCTCTGCCGCATATATCACACCTGCCGACCAGAATGTTACTATCAAACTTGATGAAACAGCCGTTGTAAAAATGCACAATGAGTTGAGGGATACTCCGAAAACAGGAGATGATACCAATATGAAACTTTGGTATGTCCTTGCCGGACTTTCTGCTGTCGGTATCGCCGTAACTTCTGTTGTTGCACACCAAAAGAAGAAAAAGGAGGGTAACGAGTAATGGAAGCAAAGACAATTATCGCTATCGCATTAGTCGCCGTTATTGTCGGCGGCTTTATCTTTCTTCAGGTTAAAAACCGTAAGAAGTAAGAAATAACCGAATATTAACCAGTCGGGGCAGAGCGTAAAAAACTCTGTCCCTTTATTTTTTGGAGGAACACTATGAAACAACAGAAAACGGTGGAGAGCCGAGTGCTTGAAATCTTAAAGGAATGCCCGATGTCGAGGTATGATGATATGCTTCTCATTCTGCATTATTACAATCGGTACGGATATATACCTGCCGGAAATCTTCCGCTTGAGGATATTGTATTTAATTACCGAGCATACGGACTTCCTTGTTTTGAAACCATACGCAGGGCAAGGCAGAGAGTACAGTCCCTTTTTCCTGAGTATTCACGTAATCCGCAGAAAGAAGAACAGAGCGGCAGTATTTCTATTGTAATCAACATTAGCTAAGGAGGTATTTTCGTGAAAGACAAAGCAACTTTTCAGAATAAGGTCAAGGTGCTGAATAAACTCTTTGACTCCGGTTGTGATACGGAGAAAAAGTTGCAGCAGCTTGATATGGAAGCAATCCTGAAAATCCCGAATATCACGATTCCTGATATGGGTGTGATTATGGAGCTTCAGAAGAATACAAAGTCCGGTAAACTCTTTTCGTATTTGGGCGGCGGTTCTGATGAAGCAACAAAAATGAGAGGTAAGGAAAATGAAGCAACAGGAGAATAGAGCAGAGCCGCAGGAAAAGCAAATTCGATTTATAGACAGTCATTACAATTTGAAATTCTATATTCCCGATGGAGGGAAAATCAGGATTACTTTTCGTGATGGACACACAGCAGACAGAGTGTGCAAGTATATTGATGACTACCATTTGTATGTCGGAAATTGCTGCTATCATATATGCGAGTTTGCTGAAAAAATGGAGCTTAATGGAAGTAAAGTTGAACTTATCAATCAATCCGAACCGTCAAAAAACAAGACCAAAAACAGAGAAAAACAGCGATAAGGAGGTGCAAGAGTAATGGCACGAAAATATGACCTTATTTCTGAGCTTTACAACCGCACCTGCAAAACGGTTGTGTCAAATCCTCAGAACTGGCAGGCATTCTTAGCTTCAGCTTGCCGAAATTATAAGTTACGCTATGACGAACAGCTTCTTGTATATGCACAGCGACCTGATGCAACAGCGGTTCTTGAGATAGAGCAGTGGAACAAAATTTTTGGCAGATGGGTCAACCGAGGTGCAAGAGGTATTGCTGTTTTTGCTGATGAAAACCGTTCACAGCAAAGACTGACACATTACTTTGATATTTCAGATACTCACGAAAGCAGATATTCAAGAACAGTCCCGATTTGGAATATGCGTCAGGAATACGAAGCTGATGTGATTGAAACATTGGAAAGCACTTTCGGAGAGATTGAGAATAAGAGCAGTCTTGCCGAAGCAATTATGGGAGCAGCAAGAAATGCGGCAGAGGATAATATCCCTGATTATCTGCAAGACCTTTACTATGCAACCGAGGGCAGTTCCTTTGAGGAAGTGGAAGAGGATATTGTGGCTTTCATTTATAAAAATGTCGTGACAAACAGTGTGGCATATATGATGATGTCAAGGCTCGGCGTTGATACGGACGGTTATTTTGAACTTGATGATTTCAGAGATGTTACCAACTTCAATACGCAGGAAACACTCAATGCACTTGGATTTGCTACCAGTGATATTGCAGAAATGGGATTGACGGAAATATCTAAAACAATTACTGCACTCAACCGTCAAAATCGCATAATTGTCGGTCAGGACAGAAATGAATACAATAAGGTTGAAAATAACGACGAAAGGAGTTTGGACAATGAACGAACTGACCTACACGATGGTGGGCGATTACAGCCTTCCGAACCTGAAACTTCCACAGCAGCCGGAAGTGACGTTGGGCAGATACGCTCAGATGAGGAGAGAGTTTCTGAAGGAACATCACAGAGTCCTTTACTACAATCTCCTGACGAGGGGCGAACTGACACAGCACTTGGCGGAAGTGGAACAGAGAGCCAGCAAGATGGAGAAAACAATTCTGAGCCAGATGGCACAGAAAGAGGGAGTGACCGAACAGATGAAAGCGGAGGATATGATGAAATGGGTTCGTCTGATGAACTCCCTTCGCAATTCGGCACAGGAAATCGTGAAAGCGGAAGTGATATTCGCTTAGAGTATTACGACAGAACGCACGAGGATAAAAGCCTTCCGTTCTTTGGACGTGATGAAGTAATCAATGAAATTCTCAGAACGACACCACATTTGTCAGCAAGTCTGGAAGAAATCAAAGATTATTATGAACGTAATCCTGATAACAAAGACCGCACAGAGTATATAAAGAGTATTTTCAATAATGATTATACCGAACTTACTTTAGAGGACGGCAGGATAGTAGGGTACAAGACCTTTGAAAACGTTCTGCATTTGTGGGAGGGCAAATACGACAGCAGAACCGCACAGAGCTATTATGATTGGGCTGTTATTGCCCGTCATTTTGAAGCTATGCGATTACTGGGAGAATTAAGTGACAGCATAAAACCATTACCGTCAATGGACGGTCAGATGACATTCATATTAGACGGTCAGGCAGAGGAAAAGAAACCCTCTGCCTTTACTTTTTCTCAGGAGATTATCGACGCTATTCTTGCGAATGGAAGCGGATTTTCTGAGGGAAAAATGCGTATTTATGAGCAGTTTGAAAAAAGTCTTTCTGCAAAAGAAAATGCCGACTTCTTGAAAAATGAATATGGTTGGGGCGGTTCTTATCCCGTCATAATCGGGGCAGGCATTGATGAGAGCCACGATGGAAAAGGTATTACGATTACGAAAGGCATCGGTAAAGAAAATCCACATATCACACTTTCGTGGTCGCAGGTGGAGAAGCGTATCGGGGAACTTATCCGAATGGACAGATACTTAAATCCAAAGGAAAAAGAACGCTATCCTCAGTGGCTTGAAAGTCAAGAGGAACGCAGAGCCAAAATCGAGGAAACGAAAAGAAATCGTGAGATACTTTCTAATGCACCACCGGAGCAAGAGGTCGAACCAACCGAAAAAGAACCTGAAGAAGCAGAACAGCTACAAGATGTGCAGTATGAATATCATCTTGGCGATAAGGTGTATATCGGTGCTTCTGAGTACGAAATCTTATCTGTTGATGATGAGAGAGTAATGCTCTATGACTATGATGTGCCACTGTTCAATAAGGAATTTTCACGCACAGAGTTTGACAGAAAAGTGCGAGAGAATCCGATGAATGAGCATTTGATTGTAAAGGAAGAACCTGCCGAAGAAAGAAATGAAAAAGAGTCTGAGCCGTTAGTTCCCGCTTGGGAGCAGAAGAAAAAAGTCAAAGGCTTTGACTTGCACCCTGATGTGCCTATGGCAGACCGTCACACCTTTAATCTTAGAGAAAATGAGGTTGAAACGGTTGGTAAAAAGGAACGCTTCCGCAGAAATATTATGGCGATACAGCTTCTTAAAAAATGTCAGGAAGAAAACAGATTTGCCACTCCTGAAGAACAGATTATCTTATCAAAGTATGTCGGTTGGGGTGGGCTTTCAGAAGCCTTTGATGAAAATAATTCAGCGTGGGCAACGGAATATCTGGAACTTTCTTCGGTATTAACACCGGAGGAATATGCTTCGGCAAGAGAAAGCACATTGACTGCGTTCTACACGCCGCCTGAAGTTATCACAGCCATTTATAAGGCAATGGAGCAGATGGGCTTTAAGGAAGGCAACTTGTTAGAGCCGTCCTGCGGTATCGGTAATTTCATCGGTATGCTGCCGGACGCAATGCAGGACAGTAAGATTTACGGTGTGGAACTTGATACGATTTCCGCAGGGATTGCACAGCAGCTTTACCAGAAAACAACCATTGCGGCACAAGGATTTGAAGAAACCAATCTGCCGGACAGCTTCTTTGATGGAGTGGTTGGCAATGTGCCTTTTGGAGATTTTAAGGTGTTAGATAAAAGGTACGACAAGCATAAGTTCCTGATACACGATTACTTTTTTGCCAAGTCCCTTGATAAGTTAAGACCCGGCGGTGTGATGGCTCTTGTAACGAGCAAAGGCACAATGGATAAGGAAAACTCGGCGGTACGAAAATATATTGCACAGAGAGCAGAGCTTCTTGGAGCAATTCGATTGCCAAATAACACCTTTAAGGGTAATGCAGGAACGGAAGTCGTTTCGGATATTCTTATCCTACAAAAGCGTGACAGACTGATAGATATTGAGCCGGATTGGGTTCATCTTGATACCGATGAGAACGGAATTAAGATGAACTCTTATTTTGTGCAGCACCCCGAAATGATACTTGGAGAAATGAAAATGGTATCGGGGCGTTTCGGTATGGAAGCAACTTGTGTGCCGTATGAAAATGCAGACCTTGCAGCACAGCTTGATGAAGCAGTAGCAAACATTCACGGAGAAATCACGGAATATGAAACTGAGGAAGAACTGGAGGAGGAAGATAATTCTATTCCGGCAGACCCGACAGTGAGAAACTTTTCCTATACGTTGGTAGACGATAAAATCTACTATCGTGAAAATTCCCGTATGACTCCGGTGGAGGTGTCGGCAACCGCAGAGAACCGAATTAAGGGTATGATTGCCATTAGAAATTCCGTCAGAACGCTGATTGAATTGCAGACAGAAGATTACCCTGACAGCGAAATAAAAGCGGAGCAGGAGCGATTAAACAGACTTTATGATACCTTTTCAGGTAAGTACGGACTCATTAACAGCCGTGCAAATACCTCTGCTTTTTCGCAGGACAGTTCATTCTCTTTGCTTTCTGCATTGGAGATAATCGGAGAGGACGGAGAACTGGAACGTAAGGCTGATATGTTTTCTAAGAGGACAATTAAGCCGCATACTCCGGTTACTTCTGTTGATACGGCAAGCGAAGCGTTGGCGGTATCTCTTGGAGAAAAAGCCACGATTGATATGGACTATATGATGGAGCTTTCCGGTAAATCGGAGAATGAAATCTTTGAGGACTTAAAGGGTGTTATCTTCCTAAACCCGCTTTATGAGTATGGAAATTCTTACGAACCGAAGTATCTGATGGCTGATGAATACCTTTCGGGTAATGTCAGGGAAAAGCTGAGGATTGCAAAGAAGTCGGCAGAACTCTATCCGGAAGATTATAAGGTCAATGTAGAAGCACTTCAAAAGGTGCAACCGAAAGACCTGACTGCAAGTGAAATTTCCGTGCGACTTGGTGCAACTTGGCTGCCACCGGACGATGTGCAGGAGTTTATCTTTCATTTGCTTGAAACACCACGCTATGCACAGTGGAATATTAAAGTTCACTTCTCCCCATTTACGAGTGAGTGGAATATTGAGGGCAAATCCTATGACAAAGGAAATGTAAGGGCATATAACACTTACGGAACTTCCCGCATCAATGCCTATAAGATTATCGAGGAAACGCTGAACTTAAAAGATGTGCGTATCTTTGATTATATCGAAGATGATGAGGGAAAGAAGAAGGCTGTCCTGAACAAAAAGGAAACAGCGATTGCTCAGTCGAAGCAGGAAATGATTAAGCAGGAATTTCAGGACTGGATATGGTCTGACCCTGAACGAAGGGAAAGACTTTGCAAATCCTATAATGAGAAATTCAATAGCGTCAGACCTCGTGAGTATGATGGAAGCCATATCATCTTCAATGGTATGAACCCTGAAATTGAACTCAGGGAACATCAGAAAAATGCGGTTGCCCATATTCTTTACGGAGGAAATACGCTTCTTGCACACGCAGTCGGAGCAGGAAAAACTTTTGAAATGGTAGCGGCAGCACAGGAGTCGAAAAGGCTTGGACTTTGTAATAAGTCACTGTTTGTTGTACCAAATCACTTGACCGAACAATGGGCGGCTGAGTATTTGCAGCTCTATCCGGCGGCGAATATCCTTGTCGCAACAAAGAAAGATTTTGAAACCAAGAACCGTAAAAAGTTCTGTGGCAGGATTGCAACCGGAGATTATGACGCAGTTATCATCGGACATTCACAGTTTGAGAAAATCCCAATGTCCATTGAAAGACAGAGGGCAATCTTAGAACAGCAGCTTGAGGAAATAACCGAAGGAATTGCGGAACTCAAGCGAAACCGAGGGGAAAACTTCTCCATAAAGCAGCTTGAAAAGTCAAAGAAATCTATCAAGCAGAAACTTGATAAACTCAATGACCAGACGAAAAAAGATGATGTTGTAACCTTTGAGGAACTTGGTGTAGACAGGCTTTTTGTTGATGAAAGCCATTATTACAAGAACCTTTATCTTTATACAAAAATGCGTAATGTGGGTGGTATCGCACAGACGGAAGCACAGAAATCTTCCGACCTCTTTATGAAGTGTCGTTACCTTGACGAGATTACCGGAGGACGAGGAACCGTATTCGCAACGGGTACACCTATCTCAAACAGTATGGTGGAACTCTATACGATACAGCGATATTTGCAGTACAACACGCTTGTGAAAAACGGGTTGCAGCACTTTGATGCCTGGGCTTCCACTTTCGGAGAAACCATTACAGCAGTGGAACTTACACCGGAAGGAACGGGGTACAGAGCAAAGACAAGGTTCGCAAAATTCTATAACTTGCCTGAACTAATGGCGATGTTCAAGGAGATAGCGGACATTAAAACAGCAGATATGTTGAACCTGCCAGTACCGGAAGCAAAGTACCATAACATTGCAGTAAAGCCGTCGGAAATGCAGAAGGAAATGGTTGCTTCCCTTGCAGAGAGAGCCGAGCAGGTGCGTGGCGGCGGTGTGGATTCAAGCGTAGATAATATGCTGAAAATCACAAATGACGGAAGAAAACTGGCTCTTGACCAGCGTATGCTAAACGACATGCTGCCTGATTTTGAGGGCAGTAAAATCAATGCCTGCGTTGATAACATCTATCGGATATGGAAAGAAAATGCCGACAAGAAATCTGCACAGCTTGTGTTTTGTGACCTTTCCACGCCGAAGAATGACGGAACATTTTCCGTCTATAACGACATCAGAAAGAAGCTGATTGAGAGAGGTATTCCTGAAAGTGAAGTGAAGTTCATACACGAAGCCGACACGGATATGAAGAAAAAAGAACTGTTCCAAAAGACCCGCAAGGGAGAAGTCAGGGTGCTTCTTGGCTCTACTCAGAAGATGGGTGCCGGGACGAACGTGCAAGACAAACTTATTGCACTTCACGACGTGGATTGTCCGTGGCGACCTTCAGATTTGGAGCAGCGTTCCGGTAGAATTGTCCGTCAGGGCAATGAAAATCCGCAGGTAGATATTTATCGCTATGTAACAGAGCAGACCTTTGACGCATACCTTTATCAGCTTGTGGAAGGTAAGCAGAAGTTCGCAAGTCAGATTATGACGAGCAAATCTCCGGTCAGGTCGGCAGAGGATATTGATGAAACTGCACTGTCCTATGCGGAGATAAAAATGCTTGCAACAGGTAATCCATATATCAAAGAAAAGATGGACTTAGACATTCAGGTGCAGAAGCTGAAGATGTTAAAATCCAATTTCTTATCGGAGAAATACGGACTGGAGGATAAGGTCATCAAGTTCTACCCACAGCAGATTGCTTACTTGAAATCCCGTGTAGAGGGACTTACCAAAGATGTTGAAACAGCAAAATTACACCCGAAACCGACAGACGAGCAGCCGCTTGGAATGATGGTATCGGGTGTTTCTTATTCCGAAAAAGCCGAAGCAGGTCAGGCAATCATCAATGCCTGCAAGTCAATGAATAGTCCCGATGCGATACCACTTGGCGAGTACCGTGGCTTTCAAATGGAACTGTATTTTGATACGGTGCAGCGTAATTATGTTGTGAAATTAAAAGGCGAAACAAGCAGAGATGTACCGCTTGGCGACGACGCTCACGGTAATATCGTGAGAATAGATAACGGTATTGAACGCTTTGAGGAAGCACTTGCTGATACGAAAAACAGTCTTGAAAATACGGAAAAGCAGTTTGAAACAGCGAAGCAGGAAATCGAAAAGCCGTTTGCAAAGGAGGAAGAATTGAGGGCAAAAACTGCCCGACTTGATGAGCTGAATATCCTGCTCAATATGGATAAAAAGGAAAATGAGATTGTCGGCGGAGAGCCTGATGAGGGCGAAGCAGTCGGCGGCAGAAAGGAGAAATCGTATGAGAGATAAACTGAAAGGCGGTGGTCGATATGCCTTTTATCGCACCTGAGTTAATCATTCAGGCGAAGCAGATGGACTTATTAACCTACCTGAAAAATTATGAACCGTATGAGTTGGTTAAGTTTTCAGGTAACACTTATTGCACCAGAACTCACGACAGTTTGAAGATTTCAAACGGGAAATGGATATGGTGGTCGAGAGGAATTGGCGGCAGGAGTGCCTTGGATTATCTGATTAAGGTCAAAGGTTACAGCTTCCTTGAAGCAGTGGAAACCATTATCGGACACACAGCGATTCAGGCTCCGGTCTATGAAAAGCCACAGCTAAAAGAGGAAAACAAACCGCTTCTTCTCCCTGAAAAATGTGCTTCCAACAGAGTGATTACAGAGTATCTTTTCGGGAGAGGAATAGATTTTGAAATCATCAATTACTGTATCTCTAATGACCTTATCTTTGAGAGCCTGCCGTATCACAATGTTGTATTTGTAGGCTATGACGAGAAGAAAGAACCGAAATATGCAGCCTACCGTTCCACGAATAAGCGTAGGATTATGGGCGATTGCAGTGGCAGTAAAAAAGATTATTCTTTTCGGCTGGGTAAGGAAAATTTGGAGGAAGTACACCTCTTTGAGTGTGCCATTGACTTGTTATCCTATGCCACGCTTGCAAAACTGAACGGGCAGGACTGGAAAGAAATGAGCTTTGTTTCGCTGTCCGGGGTGTATTCTCCGGCAAAGAAAATTGAGGACAGTAAAGTGCCGATTGCACTGGAAAAGTATCTTGGCAGTAACCCATCTGTCAGGAAAATCCGTATCCATTTTGACAATGATATAGCGGGCAGAAAGGCAGCACAGACCTTAAAAACTATTCTGCCGGATAAGTATGAAATCGTTGATGAGCCACCAAAAGCAGGTAAGGACTTCAACGATTTTCTTTGTATGCGAATGGGAATTTACAATAAAAAAACACACGAAAGGAATGAAGAACGATGAATGATTCTAAGATTAAAGTTCTCTTGGTAGAACCGGAAAAGTATCCAAAAGAAATTGAAATTGACGACAGTCTGGAAGCAATGCAGGAGGTTGTCGGTGGGGATATTGAGGAATATATGCCCTATGACGATGACGTTGCAATCATCTGTAATGAGGAAGGAAAGATGAGAGGACTTCCGCTTAACCGTGCAGTTTATGTGCAGGACAATGATAAGAAAGAGATGGTAGATATTATCTGCGGCAAGTTCTTTATCTGTTATGCACCACCTGAGAGCGAGAGCTTTCAGAGCTTGCCGGACGATATGATGAAGAAATACAAGGAACAGTTCAAGTATCCCGAACGCTTTTCTAAGGAAGTGGACGGCAATATCGTAGCTGAACCTTTTAAGCCGAAATCAAAGGATTATGAGAGATAGCAGCCTGAGAACGGGGCAACCCGGAGGAGATGTTTATTCTTAGCGAGCAGACCATTTGGATAAACACAGTTTCCCAAACGGTAAAAGGCTCGTTAGGGGTTGCCCCTAATACCCCGTGAGAAAGGAGAACTTGATTTGAGAGAGTTATTACTTATCGCCGCCGGAATACTGCTCGGCAGTTGTCTTGGCGTTACGATGATGTGCTTATTCCAGATTAACAAAGATTGCAGAGTAAAGAGAAAGGAAGATACCGATTATGAGAAAGAGAAACATTCAGAAGATTGTACGCTTTAACCGCAAGGAAGCACAGGACTTGGCAGCAAAGGCAAAGAAGGCTTGTCTTTCCGAAGCAGGACTTATCCGTTTACTTATCAGAGGTTACGAGCCGAAAGAGAAACCCGATGACCGCTTCTATGATGTGATGAGAGAACTGTCCTCTATCGGTAATAACATCAATCAGCTTGCGGCTAAAGCGAATACACTTGGTTTCATTGACGCACCTATGCTGAAGAATGAAGCTGCAAAGTGGAATAAGTTCCAGTCAGAGATTGAGAGGACATATCTTCGTCCAAATCAGAGCGAAATGAAATGGCAGTAACAAAGTTGTGGTCGGTAACAGAAAGGCTCGGTCAGGTCATTGACTATGCAACCAATCCCGAAAAGACTTCTGCAAATATCAAAAGGGAGTTTTCACCTGAACAGTATCAGGCTCTTGCTGATGTTATTGCTTATGCAAAGGATGAAGAAAAAACAGAGCGAGAATTTTATGTTGAGGGTATCAACTGTAATGTGGCGATTGCCCGTGACCAGTTCATAACGGTTAAGGAACAGTACCAAAAGACAGACGGTATCCAAGCCTATCACGGATATTTGAGTTTCAAGGAAACAGATATATCTCCTGAGATGGCACAGAAAATCGGAATGGAATTTGCAAATGAAGTGTGGGGGAAAAGATTTCAGGTTGTTGTGACAACCCATCTGAACACAAAGCACCTGCACTGTCATTTTGTCATCAACTCTATTTCTTTTGTCGATGGCAAACATTTGTGGGGAGAGGAAAAAGCGTGGTTCAAATTCCGAAAAGTTGCAGACAGAATTTGTGAGAAGTACGGACTTTACTATGACCCGAATCCGAACCGCAGTAAGCAGTCGGATTATCTGACGATGAAAGAAAAGGCAGGTATGCCGACACGCTACTCGGTTGCAAAGGAAGCCATTGATTATGCTATCGACCACAGCAAGACCCTGAAAGAATTTCAGTTTGCTCTCAAGGAAATGGGATATGCCTATAACCTAAGTCCAAGCCGAAAATACTGGACGGTCATTCCAAAGGGATACGATAAGCCGATACGACTGAAAAATCTCGGAGCAGATTATACCAATGACCGGATTGTAGAGCGTATCAAAGAAAATCGTGACAGATGGGCAGAGATTGAGCCGTTCCAGAGGGCAACTTATAAACCAAGACAGTACCGGATGCAGACCAGAGGGCAGAAGCTGAAAAAGAAAGGCGGACTTTATGGGTTGTATCTGTATTACTGTTACAGACTCGGTTATCTGCCCAAGTATAAGAAACAGAATAACGCAAGGCTTCATTATCTTTTGAAAGATGATTTGATGAAGCTCGATAAGATTACTGATGAAGTAAGGCTGCTCGGACGAGAAAATATTTCCACGGACGAACAGCTTTTTTCATATAAGACTTCCTTAGAGGAGCAGATGAAAAATCTGATTGCCGGAAGAACACATCTCCGAAAAAAGATAAGAACAAATATTGATGATGGTCAGCTTCAGGCGGCAAAAGATGAAATCGCTTCTATCAATGGAGAATTGAAAAAACTCCGACGGGAAGTAAAACTCTGCGAGGATATTGCGGAGAGGTCAAAGGTTATGGAAGAAAACCTTGAGCATATCGAAACAGAGGAACAAAAACAGCAGAGAAAGGAGAAATCACGCTATGAACAACGGTGGTGACGCAGCAGAGCAGGTCGTTAGGCTTTCGCTTGAAGGATTTGAAGTTGCTGCAAGATTAAGCGGTTCGGCGGCGAAGAATATCGCATTGCTTTTGGTATCGGTTCTGAAGCAGGAACAAAAGACGAAGGGTAAAGCAAGGCTTACCAATATGATTAAGTCAGGCAAGGAGCTGAAAGTCTTTTCCATTCCGCAAAAGGATTTGAAGAAGTTTACCGAACAGGCAAAACGCTATGGTGTTCTTTATTGTGTCCTCAGAGATAAGAACACAAAGGGAGAGAACGCTCCGGTAGATATTATCGCAAGAGCAGAGGACGCTTCTAAAATTCAGCGTATCGTTGAAAGATTTGAACTTGGCAAAGTGGATAAGGCTTCGATTGTCAGTGAAGCAGAGAAAGCTATCGCAGACCGTGAAGCGGTTGAAAAAGAAAAGCCGACTAAATCCAAGAGTGAAATCATTATGGAAGAAGCGGTCAGAAATCCAATGCAGAAAGAGGAGCGAGCAAACACAAACCCCTCAGTCGCCAAAACAGACAAAAGCCCTCTGTCAAGGCAAAACTTAGAGCCGGTAGAAACGCAATCTGATAAGGGTGTTGCAAAGCCAGTGGAAAAGCCATCGGTCAAAGAGAAACTTGACCATTACAAGGCACAGGCAAAACAGCAAAAAGAAGCAGAGCGTAAAGAGCCGGAGGTTAAGAAAGACGGCAAGAAGCCGCAGCAGAAAAACGGTCAGACGTTACACCGTCAGCCGAAGAAGAAACCCAAAACAAAAGAGAGGTAATTCACTATGACAAATGATTTCAAACCCGCAAAGGCTGGCGGTAATCAGCCAAGATTATCCAAAGAGGAGTATGCAGAAAAGAAGCGAGCAGAAAAAGAAAAAGTCTATCAGATGATTGATGATGCTGCCCGTGAGATTGTGAGTGACCCTGAGAAGTTCAAGAGCTTTCTTGATACGCAGAGTCGAATGGACAGATATTCCGCAGCAAATGCTCTCCTTATTTACAGTCAGTATCCGCAGGCGACACAGCTTAAAGATTTTGATGATTGGGGTAAGGACAATGTGAAGATTACCAAAGGGGCAAAGAGTATTTCTATCCTTGAACCAGTGGAATACACAAGAGCAGATGGTTCTCCGGGTATTTCCTACAATGTCAAAAAGGTATTTGATGTTACGCAGACAAATGGAAGAAAAGCTCCGGCAGTATCAGCAAACCGTGACCCGAAAGCACTTATCACGACAATGCTTGATGTATCTCCGGTGGAGGTTGCGGCAACCGATGAACTTCCGTATCCGAATATGGCAGCTTTCTATAATAATGAAAAGCAGACCTTGTATGTGAAGCGTAATGTGGGCGACAGCGTAGCAGTTGCTCAGTGTGTCGCTCAGGAACTTGGACACGCACAGCTTTCCATCAACAGCGAAAGTTACAGCCGCAGGGATATGGGCTTTCAGGCAGTGTGTATCGGATATATGATTTGCAAGAAGTATGGCGTAGATACACAGAATTTTGCAATTAACCGTATTCCGGAGGGACTGGCTTCCAAAGAGCCGAAAGAAATCCGTGCGGAGCTTTCCAAGACACGAAATGCAATGGCAGAAATTCACAGTCATATCTCTGATGAAATGTTCCGCAAGAAGCAGGAGCGTTCAAAGGACTATGAGAGATAACGGAGGGCAGATATGGAAAAAGAAAAACTCTACCACATTGCTTTGGACGATTATGAACACGGTGTTGTCATTCGCTCCTTAAACGATGAGAAAACAAAGTTGATGGAGGAAGGCAAGTCCGCAGACGCAGTAGACGACCTGCTTGTAAAAGTCGGAAATGCCCCATTGAAAAAGTTCAAAGTGATTGAAAGGAAACGCTCAGATGAAGCGAGATAATGACAGGCAGACTGCCATTATTTTATCCATTGTCGGTATCGTTCCGGTCATATGGCTGGCACTTCTGATTGCACCTTCCATAAGCGGAGGATTGCCGGAGATAGCAGCCAATCTTGCGACACTCTTTGATAATCCATTTTCCATAAAATTATGTGGGGACAGCCTGAAAACTGTCCTCATTTTACTTTTATGCTATGGAATGGGTATCGGGATTTATTTCTCAACAAGAAAGAATTACCGCAGACGAGAAGAACACGGTTCTGCCAAATGGGGCAATGTCAGAGCCATTGATAAAAAGTACCGACAAAAGCCGCTGTCAGAAAATAAGCTGATGACTCAGAATGTGTGCATTGGACTTAATGCCAAGAAGCACAGACGAAATCTGAATACGCTTGTGTGCGGTGGCTCCGGTGCAGGTAAGACAAGATTTTATGCAAAGCCTAATATTATGAACGCTGCAAGAAACAGCTATGTGATATTAGACCCGAAAGGGGAAATCCTGCGAGATACGGGACATCTTCTTGAGAAGAAAGGTTACGAAGTGCGTGTGCTTGATTTGATTTCAATGGAGAAAAGCCATTGTTACAATCCTTTTGTTTATTTGCAGAATGACAATGATGTGCAGAAGCTCGTAACCAATCTTTTTAAGAGTACCACTCCGAAAGGTTCACAGAGCAATGACCCATTTTGGGATACGGCAGCGTCAATGCTTCTGCTTGCACTTGTATTTTATCTGCATTATGAAGCACCGCTGGAAGAACAGAATTTTGCAATGGTAATGGAAATGCTCAGAGCCGGGGCGATTGAGGACGAGGACGACCCAAGTCCTTCTCCGCTTGATAATCTGTTTTCAGATTTGATGATAGATAATCCTGACCACATTGCTTTGAAGTATTACCACTCTTATCATTCCGGTTCTTCCAAAACATTAAAATCCATACAGATAACCCTTGCAGCAAGGCTTGAAAAGTTCAACTTGGAGAGTCTTGCTGCTCTTACTTCTGCCGATGAACTGGATTTGCAGTCACTCGGAGAGAAAAAGGTGGCTCTGTTTGCACTGATACCGGATAACGACTCCAGTTTCAACTTCTTGGTATCCATTCTTTACACACAGCTCTTTCAGCAGTTGTTTTATGCAGCCGACCATATCCACGGCGGCTGTTTGCCGATGCCTGTTCATTTTATGATGGACGAATTTGCCAATGTTTCACTGCCGGACGACTTCGACAAGATACTGTCGGTTATGCGTTCCCGTGGGGTATCTGTAAGCATCATCTTACAGAACTTGGCACAGCTTAAAGCCTTGTTTGAAAAACAGTGGGAGAGCATTGTGGGTAACTGCGTGCGCCCAGAAGTCGCCAGCGCAATATAAATTGGCGACGTGGTACTTACAGGAT
>OHLX01000197.1_pt1 | contig 35943 bp, 26 predicted proteins | sample 1569241 | NCBI WGS metagenome assembly OHLX01 (sample SAMEA3879521, study PRJEB24766) | human gut metagenome | biome: human-associated habitat; feature: feces | place: USA | collected 1985/1987 | reverse complement strand
GGCGGGGGCGGAGGAAGCCGCCCGGTATGCAAGGCAGATCGCAGAGCGGCAGGAAAGACCGGCGGGAGAGGGGACGCGGCAGGGCGCTGTCCCGGATACGGTCGTGATCGGCCCCGCGCCCGCGCTCATCGGAAAGATCAACGACGTATACCGCTACGGCGTATATGTGAAAAATAAAAATTACGAAAAGCTGGTAGAAATCAAGGACGGCATCGAGGCGCTGCGGGCGTCGAGGGAGCGGCTGCAGGGGCTGTGCCAGTTCGATTTCGACCCGGTTCACAATTTTTGATAAAATGCCGCACAGGCGGCGGAAAGAGGCAGAAAATGGCGATCAGAAATATCAGAACGATCGGAGATCCGATCCTGGAAAAAAACTGTAAGGAAGTCAAAGAGGTAACGCCCCGCATCAAGGAGCTGATCGAGGATATGTTCGACACGATGTATGAGGCAAACGGCGTAGGGCTTGCGGCGCCTCAGGTGGGCATTTTAAAGCGGATCGTAGTCATCGACACGACCGGGGAGGATCCGATCGTAATGATCAATCCGCGCATCGTGGAGACGTCCGGCGAGCAGACCGGGGGAGAGGGCTGCCTGTCCGTTCCCGGAAAAACTGGGACCGTAACGCGTCCCAATTATGTGAAGGCGGTGGCATTTAACGAAAACATGGAAGAGTACGAGATCGAGGGCACGGAGCTTTTGGCGCGTGCGATCTGCCATGAGACGGATCATCTGGACGGCCATCTGTATGTGGAGAAGGTGGAAGGCGACCTGATGAGCACCGACGATTATTATGCGGATCTGGAAGACGCAGAATGGGAGGAAGAATGAAGATCGTATACATGGGAACCCCGGAATTTGCGGTCGCGCCTCTGGAAGCGCTGATCGCAGCGGGGCATGAGATTAGGGCGGTGGTAACGCAGCCGGACAAGCCCAAAGGGCGCAGCGGCAAAGTGCAGATGCCTCCGGTAAAGGAGTGCGCAATAAAGCATGGCATCGAGGTGTTCCAGCCGGTCAGGATCAAAGCGCCGGAGGCGGTGGCGCAGTTAAAAACATATGAGGCGGATGCTTATGTGGTGGCGGCGTTCGGGCAGATTTTATCGCAGGAGGTGCTGGACATCCCGAGGTACGGGTGTTTAAATATCCACGCCTCCCTGCTTCCCGGCTACCGGGGCTGCGCGCCCGCAAACTGGGTGATCTTAAACGGGGAAACACAGACCGGCGTGACGATCATGCAGCTGGACGCAGGCATCGACACCGGGGATATGCTGGCAAAAAAGACGGTTGAGATCGAAGAGACGGATACCGACGTCAGCCTGGAAAAGAAGCTGTCGGCAGCCGGTTCTGCGCTGATCGTGGACGTGTTAAAGGAGGTGGAGGCAGGGACGCTTTCGCCGGAGAAGCAGCCGGAGGAGACATGCTTTTATGCAGGGATGCTCACAAAGTCCATGGGAAAGATCGACTGGGAAAAGAGCGCGGTCCAGATCGGCCGTCAGGTGCGCGGTCTGTATTCGTGGCCGGGCGCATATACCTTTTACAACGGGAAGCTGTTAAAGATCTGGAAGGCAGTTCCGATGGAAGGAAAGGGACAGGAAGCGGCAGGCTGCGTGGAAGAGGTAACAAAGGACGCGGTGATCGTGAGCACGGGAGACGGGCTGTTAAAGCTTGCAGAGGTGCAGCTGGAAGGCAAAAAAAGGATGGCGGTGAAAGACTTTTTGCTGGGCTGCAGGATTGGAAAGGGTGAAAAGCTGCAATGATGACATTGGCATATTGGGGATACCGTTATTATTATGATCCGACCTATCTGCTCGTATTTTTAGGGGCGATCCTTTCCTTGATCGCCAGCATGCAGGTCAACGGCACATTCAGCCGCTACAGCAAAGTGCGGAGCGCCTCGGGCATGACGGGCGCAGAGACGGCGCGGCGGATCTTAGACCGGAACGGGCTGTATGATGTGAGGATAGAACATGTGCGGGGCAACCTGACGGATCATTACGACCCGCGCACGAGGGTACTGCGTTTGTCGGACGCCACTTACGGCGCGCGCAGCGTTGCGGCGGTGGGCGTTGCGGCGCATGAATGCGGCCATGCGGTGCAGCACAGCGAGGGCTATGCGCCGTTGAATATTCGTTCAAAGCTTGCCCCGGCGGCAAATTTCGGTTCCCAGTTCGGGCTTCCGATCTTTATGATGGGGCTGATTTTTGGCGCGAACGAGCTGCTGATGCAGATCGGCATCTGGGTCTTTCTGCTGGCGGTGCTGTTTCAGATCGTCACGCTGCCGGTGGAGTTTAACGCCAGCAAAAGGGCGATGGTGTTTCTGACAGATTACGGCATTTTGGGCGATACGGAGGCGGAAGGCAGCCGGAAGGTGTTGAAGGCGGCGGCAATGACCTATGTTGCGGCGGCGGTATCTGCGATCTTAAACCTGCTGCGTCTGGTTTTAATCGCAAGGGACAGGGATCGGGACTGATTTATGGATACGAGGGAGACGGCGCTTTCGCTGTTTATGGAAATGGAAAAAACGGGGGCGTACGGAAGTGCGCTCCTAAAGGATACGCTGGATAAATACGACTATGAGGATTCGCGGGATAAGGCGTTTTTGAAGCGCCTTGCGGAAGGGACGATGGAAAAGCGCATCACGCTGGACTGGGTGATCGACCGTTATTCCAAAACGCCCGTCAAAAAAATGAAGCCGCTGATCAGAAGCCTTTTGCGGCTGTCGGCGTATCAGATTTTATATATGGATTCGGTGCCGGACGCGGTAGCGTGCAGCGAGGCGGTGCGGCTTGCAAAAAAGCGCGGCTTTTCATCGCTTTCCGGCTTTGTAAACGGGGTGCTGCGCAGCATCGCGCGCGGGAAAAACGACATTGCATGGCCGGATCCTGAGCAGGAGCCGGTAAAGGCGCTGTCGGTAAAATACAGCCTGCCGGAGTGGATGATTGGTCTGTGGAGGCAGCAGTATGGCGCAGAACGCTGTGAAAGGCTGCTGGCTGCAATGGAACAGAGACGGCCGATAACGATCCGTTTTTCCGAAAAGCTGTCGGAGGCGGAAACGGAAGAAGCGGTGGAGAGGATCCGCCGGACGGGCGTTTTTGTGCGGCGGCATGACTTTTATCCAAAGGCATGGGTGCTGGACGGCTGCGAGGGCGCAGCGTCTTTGCCGGGCTTTGCGGAAGGGCTGTTTTATGTGCAGGACGTGAGCAGCATGACGGCGGTTTTGGCGGCGGGCATCCGCACAGGAATGCGGGTGATGGATCTGTGCGCCGCGCCGGGCGGAAAGGCGACCTTTGCAGCGCAGCTCTGCGCCGGGGACGAAAGCGGTAAGACGGGCGTTTCGGCGGCTGACGGGCAGCAGCCGGCAGGCGGGGCTGTCCTTGCGGGCGATGTGTCGGAGCAAAAGGTCAGGCTGATCCGGGAAAATGCAGAACGTCTCGGCATCGGCAATCTGGAGACGCGCGTCTGGGATGCGTCCGTTTTCATGGAAGAATAGCGGGAAACGGCGGACGTGGTGCTGCTTGACGTGCCCTGCTCGGGTCTGGGCGTGATGAACCGCAAAAAAGACATCCGCTACCGGGTGACAAGACAGGATCTGGACGATCTGGCATGCCTGCAGAAACGGATTATAGACGCCTGCTGGCAGTATGTGAAGCCGGGCGGGATTTTGCTGTATTCCACCTGTACGGTGGATCGTCTGGAAAATGAGGATATGGTGGATTATATTACCGGGAATTATCCTTTTACGGCAGAGAGCATGGATGGATTTGTGCCGCAGGCTTTTGTGTGCGAAGAGACGAAAGAAGGACGGCTGCAGCTGTTTTGCGGCGAAAAGGATACGGACGGCTTTTTTATGGCAAGATTGAGAAGGAAAGGGAAAGATGGCTGAAAACAGGGATTTAAAGGCGCTGCCGCTTGCGCAGTTAAAGGCGGTCATGGCAGAGCTGGGCGAAAAGCCCTTCCGGGCGGCGCAGCTTTACGACTGGATGCATGTGAAGCTGGCGGAAAGCTATGACGAGATGACGAACCTTCCGGCAGCCTTCCGGGAAAAGCTCAAGGCAGAGTATCCGCTGACCGTTTTAAAGGCGGTGCGGGAGCAGACGTCTGCCATCGACGGCACGAAGAAATTTTTGTTCGCGCTGCCGGACGGCAATCTGGTGGAGAGCGTGTGGATGCAGTATAAGCACGGCAATTCGGTGTGCATTTCCTCACAGGTGGGCTGCCGGATGGGCTGCCGCTTCTGCGCCTCGACTCAGGCGGGCCGGGTGCGCAACCTCGAGGCGGGGGAGATATGCTCCGAAATTTACACCGCCCAGAAGGACATCGGGGAGCGCATCTCCCACATCGTGCTGATGGGCATCGGGGAGCCGCTGGATAATTTCGACGAAGTCATGCGCTTTCTCGAGAACATCTCGTCCCCCGAGGGGGTGAACATCGGGATGCGGAACATCAGCCTCTCCACCTGCGGCCTCGTGCCGAAGATCGACCAGCTGGCCGAGAAGAAGCTCCAGCTCACCCTCTCCGTCTCCCTCCACGCCCCCAACAACGACATCCGCAGCGGCATGATGCCCGTGAACGACGCCTACCCCGTGGAGGTGCTGATGCAGGCCGTGCGCCGGTATCAGGAGACGACGGGCCGGAGAGTGAGCTTCGAGTACTCCATGGTGCGGGGGGTCAACGACTCCGACGCCTGCGCTAAGCAGCTGGCCGGCCTCATCCGGGGGATGGGCGCTCACGTCAACCTCATCCCCATCAACCCGGTGGACGGCAGCCCCTATTCGGCCACCGACGCCGCCAACGTCCGGCGCTTCCAGCAGAAGCTGGAAAGCCTCGGCGTCAACGCCACCGTCCGCCGCCGTCTGGGCAGCGAGATCAGCGCCGCCTGCGGCCAGCTCCGCCGCGACGAGATGAACGGCAAAGCTTGAGAAGGAGAATCCTATGAAACTTGCAGGAAAAACAGACGTCGGCAGCGTCCGCCCCGAGAATCAGGACGACTACCGGGCAGGGGAGCTGAACAGCGACGCGGCCTGGGGCCTCGTGTGCGACGGCATGGGCGGTGCGCGGGGAGGCCGTGAGGCTTCCGTGAGCGCCTGCGACGTCATCGAGCACATCTTCCACGAGCAGTACGCCCAGTGCCTGCCCGGCGACGAGGAAAGGTTTTTGACGCGGGCGCTCATCAACGCCAACCGCTTCGTCTTCCAGAAGGCCTCCCGGGAGGAGGAGCTGGCGGGCATGGGCACCACGGCGGTCTGCGCCCTCGTGCGGGGCGGCAGCGCCTTTATCTGCCACGCAGGCGACTCCCGGGCCTACCTCGTCCGGGACGGCAGACTCACCCAGCTCACCCACGACCACTCCTATGTGCAGGAGCTGGTGGACTGCGGCACCATCACCGCCGAGGAGGCTGAGCATCACCCCCAGAAGAACATCATCACCCGGGCGCTGGGCGTGGACTACCGCCTCGACCCCGAGTTCACCAGCGTGCCGGTGCAGAAGGGCGATATGCTCCTGCTCTGCACCGACGGCCTCACCAACGTCCTGCCCAAGGAAAAGATCGAAGAGATCTTCACCAAGGGCGGGTTCTACGACATCCCCGACCGGCTGGTGGACGCCGCCAACGCGGGCGGCGGCCCCGACAACATCACCGCGCTGCTGCTGGGCGTGGAGCCGCTGGAGGTGAAGCATGGATAATCTCATCGGCAAGACGCTGGACGGGCTCTACACCATTCAGGAGCTCATCGGCGCAGGCGGCATGGCCAACGTCTACAAGGCCGTGGTCTCTGCCCCCGGCGGGCCTGTGCCGGAAGGCACGGTGGTGGCCGTCAAGGTGCTGCGTCAGGAGCTGATGCATGACGCCGACCTCGTCCGCCGCTTCAAGAACGAGTCCAAGGCCATCTCCCTGCTCAACCACCCCAACATCGTCAAGGTCTACGACGTCTCTGTCAGCGAAAACTTACAGTATATCGTCATGGAGTGCGTGGAGGGCATGACCCTCCGGGAGTACCTCAACGAGCGAGGCGGCAGGATCACCAGCCGGGAGACCGTCCACTTCATCGCCCAGATCCTCCGCGCCCTCGACCACGCCCACCGCAACGGCGTCGTCCACCGGGACATCAAGCCCCAGAACATCATGCTGCTGGACAACGGCCAGCTGCGGATGATGGACTTTGGCATCGCCCGCATCTCCCGGGCCGAGAACCAGATACAGAACGGCAAAAAGACCATGGGCAGCGTCCACTACATCAGCCCCGAACAGGCGAAGGGGGAGGAGACCGACCCCAAGAGCGACATCTACTCCGTGGGCGTCATGATGTACGAGATGCTCTCGGGCAGGCTGCCCTTCGACGCCGACGACATGGTGGAGGTGGCCCGCAAGCAGATCCGGGACACCCCGAAGCCGCTGGCAGAGCTTGCCCCCGACGTGCCGCTGGGCCTCGTCCAGATCACGGAACGCGCCATGGCGAAGCTGCCGGTCAACCGGTATTCCAGCGCCGCAGAGATGCTGGAAGCGCTGGACGCCTACGTGCAGGACCCCTCCGTCACGTTCCAGTATCAATATGTAAAGGAAGAACCTGAAAAGGTGGTGAATGACCCCATGCCGCAGAAACGCAGCATCCGCAGACCCCCGGAGAAACCGGCGGCGAATCCCGCCCGCCCCAAGGCCAGGGCGAAAAAGAAGAAGCGCAGCGGCTTTATGCCGGTGCTGCTGGGCATCACGACGGCCTTTGCGCTGGCCTGTGCGGCCCTGTGCTGGACCATCCTGAACGATTCCAGCAACATCATGACCGACCGCGCCGACATCGTGCTGGGCGATTTCAGCGGCATGACCCAGGACGAGGTGAACGCCTCTGAGCAGGTGGCCTCCGGTCAGGTGGTCGTCAACTGGGAAGAGGAGTACAGCAACGACTACGCCGCAGGCTATGTCTACAAGCAGTCGCCGGTGGCGGGCCGCACCGTCCGCGAGGGCCAGAGCGTGACCCTCACCGTCAGCCTCGGCATCCACTACGTCACCGTCCCCGACCTGACGAATTACGTGCAGGCCGACGGCGAACAGCAGCTGAAGGACCTGGGCGTGTCGGTGCTGGTCACTCAGGCCGTGGATGAGTCGGTGGCCGCAGGCTCCATCATCCGCACCGACCCCGCCGCGGGCAGTCAGGTGGCCGCAGGCACCACGGTGGTGATCTACGTCAGCCGCCCGCAGGTGGCCACCACCACCAAGGTCCCCAGCCTCATCGGCATGAGCGTGGAGGACGCCCGCACCCTGCTGGTGCAGCGGAAGCTGGGTCTGGGCAGCCAGACCGAGCAGTACAGCGACCAGCCCGTGGGCAGCATCATCAGCCAGAACCCCGGCGAGGGCGCATCGGCCAAGCTGAACACCCGGGTCAGCGTCGTGGTCAGCGCAGGCCCCGAGCCTGCACCGGAGCCCGAAGCACCCAGCGAGAGCACCGGAAGCAGCGACGGCTCCGGCGGCTGGCTGGGCGGCCTCTTCGGGGGCAGCAGCTCTTCCAGCGAGAGCACCGGCGCCAGCTCGTCTTCTTCCACCGGCGGCGGTCTCAGCGACTGGTGGACGTCCTGGCTGGGCTGAAGGAGAAGGTATGACAGGTTATATCACAAAAGGCATCGGCGGATTTTATTACGTCAAGACGTCGGAAGGCATCGTGGAGTGCAAGCCCCGGGGCATCTTCCGCAAGCAGAAGATCACCCCCGTGGCGGGCGACGTGGTGACGCTGGAGACCGAGAAGGGCGGGGCGGTCATCGCGGCCATCGCGCCCCGGCGGAACGTCTTCGTCCGCCCGCCCATGGCGAACCTCGACGTGCTGTTCCTCGTGGCAAGCACCACCCAGCCCACCCCCAGCACCCTCGTGCTGGATAAGCTCTCGGCCATCGCGGTGGACAAGGGCGTCCAGCCCGTCATCGTCTGCACCAAGGGCGACCTGGCCGAGGCGGAGTTTCTGCGCAGCGCCTACGAAAAATCGACCCTGCCCTTCATCCGCATCGACTACGCCACCGGCGAGGGTCTGGACGACATCAGGCACTGGATCAATGGCCGTCTCTGCGCCTTCTGCGGCAACTCCGGCGTGGGCAAATCCACCCTGCTGAACGCCCTCCTGCCCGACGTGGAGCGTCAGACCGCCGCCATCAGCCAGAAGCTGGGCCGTGGCCGTCACACCACCCGGGAGGTGACCATCTTTGAAGCCTTCGGGGGCCGTATCGCCGACACCCCGGGCTTTGCCAGCCTCGAGGCCAGCCGGGCGGGCTTCATCCCGAAAGAGGGTCTGGAACACGCCTTCCCGGAGTTCGGGCCTTACCTCGGCGCGTGCCAGTTCACCGGCTGCTCCCACCGCTCCGAGAAGGGCTGCGCCGTCCGCGCCGCCCTCGCGGAGGGCAGGCTCTCCCAGACCCGCTACGACAGCTACTGCGCCATGTACGATGAGGTCAAGGATGTGAAGGAGTGGCAGAGGCCGAAGGGGATGTGAGGAAAGGCAGCCCTCTCAGTCTCGCTTTCGCTCGCCAGCTCCCCCAAAGGGGGAGCCCTTGGCAGGCCGGGCCACTTCCTACTGGACGCCTGAGGCCCGATATGGCGTAAAAGGGCGGGCCTTGCTACAGAGGGCAGCGGCTTCTGGACAACGCACCTTGTCAAGCTGTTGCTGGCCTAGACAGCGGAGCACTACAGCCCACGAAACGAATAAACTTTGCTCGTTCAGTGGGAACTTGACCGACATGCCAAAGGCTCCCCCTCTGGGGGAGCTGGCGCGAAGCGCCTGAGAGGGCAAGGACGCTCACGGAGAGGTTGCAGCGTCGAAACCAAACGGAAAAATGATAAATACCAAAAATTACCAAATGACAAGTCGAAACATTTTCTGACGAAGATACACGGATTTTCCCCCTTCGACAGGGCGAATCGGTTACAATAGCCGCAGACGCGGCATTGGGATCGGCCGCGCGCGGAGAGGAGGGAAAACAAGAGAAAAAGGAGGGACACAGGATGGATGTGCGCACACGCACCGAAGAGATCGAGCGGCTGACGCTGGCCCCGTGGGCGACGTTCAGCGATGAGAGCCGGGGCAGGCAGAGACCGGAGGAACAGGACCCTATCCGCCCTGTGTTCCAGCGGGACCGCGACCGGGTGCTCCACTGCAAGGCGTTCCGGCGGCTCAAGCAGAAAACGCAGGTCTTCCTCTCGCCGGAGGGCGACCTCTACCGCACCCGCCTGACCCACACGCTGGAAGTCTCCCAGATCGCCCGCACCATCGCCCGGGCGCTGCGGCTCAACGAGGACCTGACCGAGGCCATCAGCCTCGCCCACGACCTTGGCCACACTCCCTTCGGCCACGCCGGAGAGCGGGCGCTGGATAAGCTCACGCCCGGCGGCTTCAAGCACTATATGCAGAGCCTGCGGGTGGTGGACAAGCTCGAGAAGGATGGACAGGGCCTCAACCTGACCTGGGAGGTGCGCAACGGCATCGTCACCCACACAAAAGGCACTTGGGCCGCGACGCCCGAGGGCCGCATCGTGCGGATGGCCGACCAGATCGCCTACGTCAACCACGACATCGAGGACGCCGTCCGGGCCGGTGTGCTGGACCCGGCCACCCTGCCGAAGGACTGCACCGCCGTGCTGGGCCAGACGAAGTCCGCCCGCATCACCACCATGATAAACAGCATCCTCGCTCACAGCGACGGGGATGTGGGGGCCGGCGCGGAGGAGAATGAAGCCTTCCTCGCCCTGCGGGACTTCATGTATGCCACCGTGTATGTGGACAAGACCGCCAAGGCCGAGGAGCAGAAGGTGGACAAGGTCATCGGGGAGCTGTACGAGTATTATCTGGCCCATGTGGACCAGATGTCCAACTTCTACGTCCAGCTGGCCTATCAGGACAACCCCGAGCGGGCCGTCACCGACTATATCAGCGGCATGAGCGACGAATTTGCCATCCGGACCTTTGAGGACGTCTTTGTGCCTCGCAAGTGGCACGTTTTGTAAAAAGGAGCGCCGAACATCGTTATGATCCCACACGAATATATTGAAGAGCTGACCCGCCGCACCGACATCGTGGAGCTGGTGGGCGGCTATGTCCAGCTCAAGCGGAAGGGCCGGCTCTACGGCGGTCTGTGTCCCTTCCACAGCGAGAAGACCCCCTCGTTCTACGTCTATCCGGACACCCAGAGCTTCTATTGCTTTGGCTGCGGTGCAGGCGGCGATGCAGTGACCTTTACCAAAAAGATAAACAGCATCGACTACGTGGAGGCAGTCAAGCTGCTGGCCCAGCGGGCCGGTATGCCCGAGCCCACCGAGGACGACAAGACGGGCCGTCTGCGCAGCCGCATCCTCACCATGAACAAGGACGCGGCCCGCTTCTTCCACGCCTGCCTCAACTCCACCGTGGAGGAGGCCCGGCAGGCCCGTGCCTACTGGCGTCGGCGAGGTCTCGACGACAAGACCATCAACCGCTTCGGGCTGGGCTACGCCCCCGACGACGGGCAGGCGCTCTACCAGCATCTCCGGGACAAGGGCTACAACCAGCAGGAGCTGGACGCCAGCGGCCTGTTCAAGCGGAGCCAGTCGGGCCGCATCTACTGCCTGTTCTGGCGGCGGGTCATGACCCCCATCTTCGATCTGCGGGGCAACATCATCGCCTTCGGCGGCCGTGTGCTGGACGACTCCAAGCCCAAGTACGTCAACAGCCCCGAGACGCTGGTCTACCACAAGTCGGACACGGTGTTCGCGCTCCAGATCGCAAAGCGGAGCGCTTCCCATCGGTACGTCCTCTGCGAGGGCTACATGGATGTCATCTCCATGCATCAGGCGGGCATCGACACCGCTGTCTGCGCCTGCGGCACGGCCCTGACGCCCGACCAGATCAAGCTCATCAGCCAGTATGCCGATGAGGTCATCCTCAGCTACGACTCCGATGAGGCGGGCCAGAAGGCCACCCTCCGCTCGCTGGAGCTGTTCCGCAACAGCCCGGTGCGGGTGGGCGTGCTGCAGATCCCGGGCGCGAAAGACCCGGACGAGTACATCAAGAAATACGGTGCCGACCGCTTCAAAGCCCTGCTGGACGGCGTGGGCAATGCGCTGGACTTCCGGCTTGGCCGTCTGCGCAGTCAGTATGACCTCAAACAGGATGCTCAGCGCCTCGAGTACGTCAAGGAAGCGGTGGAGATGCTGGCGCAGCGCTCCAACCCCACCGAGCAGGAGGTCTACGCCGGGCGTCTGGCCGAGGAGACGAACATCTCCAAGACTGCCATCATGGCCCAGCTGGCCGACGCCGTGAAGAAAGCGGGCAGCAAGCGCCGCCGGGAGCAGGACCGCGCCCGCCTGCAGGAGGGTGAGATGAACCAGATCAAAGTCCCCTACAGCGCAGGCCGGGGCGCACTGGGCATGGCCAGCGCAGAGCAGCGGCTTCTGGCCGCCATGCTGCGGGAGCCGGGTTATATCGATAAGGTGAGCGCCCAGCTCAGGCCGGAACAGTTCTTGCAGCCCCAGCAGAAGGAGCTGTACGAAGCCATGCTCCGCTGCAAGGAGCAGGGGGTGGAGGTGAGCCTCGCCACCCTGCGGGCCTTTGTCAGCGAGGAAGCTCTGAATGAATTGAGCCGTCTTGCGGCACAATACAGCGATGTGAACTGTACGCCGGAGGACATCAAGCTCTATCTGGAACGCATCGCCCGGGGGACCCCTGTGGCCAGCCGCGCCGCCAGTATGTCAACCAACGATATTGAACAGTATCTCCAGTCGATGCGGGAACAAAAGCAGGGAACTGCTGACGCAGAAGATTCGGTCTGAGTTCTCCACCGGCTGGGGCCGGAAGGAGAAGCACAGATGCAGAAAATGTCACAGACGGAAGAAATGGCGAAGATGCTGGCGGGACGCGCCCGCCGCCATGTCCTGACGCCCGAGCAGGTGAGCCGTGCCATGGAAGAGCGGGACTTCGACCCGGCGGGGCTGGACGAGCTGTATGCCGCACTGGAGACGCGGGGCGTGCAGGTGGCCGAGGAGGAGACAGAGCTGCCGCTTCTGGACGAAGAGCAGATCGGAAAGCTCGAGCATGAGCTGTCTGCCGAAGGCGTGGCGCTGGACGACCCGGTGAAGACCTATCTGAAAGAGATCGGCCGGGTGCCGCTGCTCTCGGCGGAAGAGGAAGCCGCCCTTGCCCGTGCCGCACAGGCAGGGGACGAGGACGCCCGCCGCCGTCTCAGCGAAGCGAACCTCCGCCTCGTCGTCTCGGTGGCAAAGCGGTATGCCGGGCGGGGCCTGCCCTTCCTCGATCTGATCCAGGAGGGCAACCTCGGACTGATGAAGGCGGCGGAGAAGTTCGAGCCGGACCGGGGCTTCAAGTTCTCGACCTACGCCACCTGGTGGATACGCCAGTCCATCACCCGGGCCATCGCCGACCAGGGCCGCACCATCCGCATCCCGGTGCATCTGGTGGAGAGCATCAACCGGGTGAAGAAGACGGCAGGAGAGCTGCTGCGCCGCACAGGCCGGGAGCCCACCGCCGAGGAGATCGCCGCCCAGCTGGACATGGAGCCCGCCCGGGTGCGGGAGCTGATACAGCTGGCTCAGGACCCCATCAGCCTCGAGACGCCGGTGGGGGAGGAGGAGGACGCCCACCTCGAGGACTTCATCCAGGACGATGAGGCAGGCGTCCCCGCCGACGAGGCCGGGCGGCAGTTGCTCCGCCGGGAGCTGATGAATGTGCTCAAGAGCCTGACGCCCCGGGAAGAGCGGGTCATCGCCCTCCGCTTCGGTCTGGAGGATGGCCGCGCCCGGACGCTGGAAGAGCTGGGCCGGGAGTTCAACGTCACCCGGGAGCGGGTGCGCCAGATCGAGGCCAAAGCCCTGCGCAAGCTCCGCCACCCCAGCCGGGCCAAGCGCCTGCGGGATTATCTGGATGAATAAACCGGATTGCAAGAGTAAATGGTGACAAAATGCACAAGGGTGTTTTTGTCTGGAACGTAAAAAACAAAAAAATCAACCCCAAAATCGCGCAAAGCATACACGTTCCCGGGTGTCCGATAAAAGAGGGCATCCGAGAATTTTTTTGCCTCAAAACGGAAAAATGGCTTGACAACAGGGGTTTCAGGGTGTATACTGCACTAGTATCACATAATGGCCTAGTGCGCCAAAAAGGGAGTTTGCGCAGCATGAGCGGAACGGGTCCCACCGAAAAGTTTGTGCAAAACGCCGGACTTCTGCGCGCGGTGCAGGCTGAATTATGTGTGTCTGCTCAAATTCGACCTGCATTTTGCAACATCCGTAGAGTATAAAAGTAAGGAGTGGTTGATTTTATGATGAAAGTCAAGCCCGTCAAGCTCGGCAAGACCGAGCGCATGAGCTTCTCCCACATCGACGAAGTCATCAGTATGCCGAACCTCATCGAGGTCCAGAAGAACTCTTATCAGTGGTTCCTGGACGAGGGCCTGAAAGAGGTCTTCCACGACATCGGCACCATTGAGGACTACACCGGCAATCTGGCACTGAGCTTCGTGGACTTCCGTCTCGATAAAGAGCCCAAGTACAGCATCAAAGAGTGCAAAGAGCGCGACGTGACCTATGCGGCACCCCTGCGCGTCACCGCCCGTCTGCTGAACAAGGAGACCGGCGAGGTGAAGGACCAGGAGATCTTCATGGGCGACTTCCCCCTGATGACCGACGCCGGCACCTTTGTCATCAACGGTGCAGAGCGCGCCATCGTCAGCCAGCTGGTCCGTTCTCCCGGCGTATTCTACGGCCATGATCACGATAAGGTGGGCAACGACCTGTACAGCGCCACCATGAACCCCAACCGCGGCGCCTGGCTGGAGTACGAGACCGACGCTTCCAACGTGTTCTATGTCCGTATCGATAAGAACCGCAAGCTGCCCGTCACCGTGCTCTGCCGCGCACTGGGCCTGTCTTCCAACGAGGACATCCTGAACTACTTCGGCGAGGATGAGCGCATCCTTGCTACTCTGGAAAAGGATACCACCAAGAACACCGAGGAGGGCCTGCTGGAAGTCTACCGCAAGCTGCGCCCCGGTGAGCCTCCCACGGTGGAGTCCGCTACCAGCCAGCTCAATATGCTCTTCTTCGACCCCCGCCGCTACGACCTGTCCCGGTTCGGTCGTTATAAGATGAACAAGAAGCTGTCTCTGGCACGCCGCATCATGAACCACATCGCCGCCGAGAATGTCGTCGCTCCTCTGACCGGCGAGCTGCTCATCGAGAAGGATGCCAAGATCACCCGTCAGCTGGCTGAGGCCGCTGACAACGCCGGCGTCAACATCGTCGTGCTGAACATCGAGGGCAAGAAGGTCAAGGTCATCACCAATGGCTGTGTTGACGCTCAGGGCTTCTTCTCCTTCGATGTCAAGGAGTGCGGCATCAACGAGCGCTGCTCCTTTGAGGAGATCAGGAAGATCCTCGACACCACTTCGGATGTGGAAGAGCAGAAGGAGCTGCTGCGCCGCAACCACGACCAGCTCATCGGCCGCACCGTCACCGTGACCGACATCCTGTCCTCCATCAACTATCTGAACGGCCTGGGCCACGGCATCGGCACCACCGATGACATCGACCATCTGGGAAACCGCCGCATCCGCAGCGTCGGTGAGCTGCTGCAGAACCAGTTCCGCATCGGCTTCTCCCGCATGGAGCGGGTCATCCGTGAGCGGATGACCCTGCAGAGCCAGGACCAGAGCGTTATCACTCCGCAGGCCCTCATCAATATCCGTCCTGTGGTCGCCGCCATCAAGGAGTTCTTCGGTTCTTCTCCGCTGTCCCAGTTCATGGACCAGAATAACCCTCTGGCTGAGCTGACCCACAAGCGCCGTCTGTCTGCTCTGGGCCCCGGCGGTCTGAGCCGTGACCGCGCAGGCTTCGAAGTCCGCGACGTCCACTACAGCCACTATGGCCGTATGTGCCCCATCGAGACTCCTGAAGGCCCCAACATCGGTCTGATCTCCTATCTGGCATCCTACGCCAAGATCAATGAGTACGGCTTCGTTGAGGCTCCTTACCGCAAGGTCAAGAAGACCTACGACGAGAAGGGCCGCCTCATCGACCAGGTCGTCACCGACGAGGTCGAGTATATGACCGCTGACGTCGAGGACGAGTACGTCGTTGCTCAGGCCAACGAGCCTCTGGACGAGACCAAGCACTTCAAGCGCGCCCGCGTTTCTGCCCGCCGCCGCGACGACATTCTGGAGATCGACGCCGAGAAGGTCGATTATATGGACGTCTCGCCCCGAATGATGGTCTCTGTCGCTACCGCCTGCATCCCCTTCCTGGAGAACGATGACTGTAACCGTGCTCTGATGGGCTCCAACATGCAGCGTCAGGCAGTGCCTCTGATGGTGACCCAGCAGCCCATCGTTGCTACCGGTATGGAGTACAAGGCTGCTACCGACTCCGGCACCGCGGTTCTGGCAAAGAACGACGGCATCGTTGAGAAGGTGGACGCTGACCATGTCGAGGTGCGCAACGCTCAGGGCGCCGTGGACAACTATTCTCTGGTCAAGTTTGCCCGCTCCAACGCAGGCACCTGCATCAACCAGCGCCCCATCGTCGAGGTGGGCGAGAACGTCAAGGCCGGTCAGGTGCTGGCCGACGGCCCCGCAATGCGCAACGGCGAGATCTCTCTGGGCAAGAACGCCCTCATCGGCTTCATGACCTGGGAGGGCTACAACTACGAGGACGCCGTCCTGCTGAACGAGAAGATCGTCCGTGAGGACGTTTACACCTCTATCCACATTGAGGAATATGAGACCGAGTCCCGCGACACCAAGCTGGGACCCGAAGAGATCACCCGCGACATCCCCAACGTCTCTGAGGATGCTCTGAAGGACCTGGACGAGCGCGGCATCATCCGCATCGGTGCCGAGGTCAAGAGCGGTGATATTCTGGTCGGCAAGGTCACCCCGAAGGGCGAGACCGAGCTGACCGCTGAGGAGCGCCTGCTCCGCGCCATCTTCGGCGAGAAGGCCCGCGAGGTGCGTGACACCTCTCTGCGTGTGCCTCACGGCGAGTACGGCATCATCGTGGACGTCAAGGTCTTTACCCCGGAGAACAGCGACGAGCTGCAGCCCGGTGTGCGCGAGGTCGTCCGCTGCTACATCGCTCAGAAGCGCAAGATCAGCGTCGGCGATAAGATGGCAGGCCGCCACGGCAACAAGGGTGTCGTTTCCCGCATCCTGCCGCAGGAGGATATGCCCTACCTGCCCGACGGCACCCCGCTGGACATCGTGCTGAACCCCCTGGGCGTTCCTTCCCGTATGAACATCGGTCAGGTGCTGGAAGTCAACCTGGGCTACGCTGCCAAGGCCTGCGGCATCAAGGTCATGACCCCCGTCTTCGACTCCGCCCGCGAGGCTGACATCGGCGATACCTTCGATACCGCCCGCGAGATGTGGCACGGCGAGAATGCTCCTGCATATCCCACCAAGCTCCCCAAGCTGATGGGCGAGAAGGGCCACATCATCGACTTCTCCAAGATCGAGCTGGACCGCGACGGCAAGACCACCGTTTACGATGGCCGTACCGGTGAGAAGTTCGATAACCGCGTTACCGTCGGTTATATGTACTACCTCAAGCTGCATCACCTCGTTGATGATAAGATCCATGCCCGTTCCACCGGCCCCTACTCTCTGGTCACTCAGCAGCCTCTGGGCGGCAAGGCCCAGTTCGGCGGCCAGCGCTTCGGCGAGATGGAGGTCTGGGCTCTGGAGGCTTACGGTGCTGCTTACACCCTGCAGGAGATCCTGACCGTCAAGTCCGATGACGTCGAGGGCCGTGTCAAGACCTACGAGGCCATCGTCAAGGGCGAGCCCATCCCGCAGCCGGGCATCCCCGAGTCCTTCCGCGTCATGCTCAAGGAACTGCAGTCTCTGGGTCTGGACGTCGTGGTCCAGGACAAGGAAGGCAACGAGATCGATATGCGCCAGAACTTCGACGACGAAGAGACCGGCTTCGATATGCGTGATGTTGCCGGCACCGAGACTGTCGCCAACGAGAACGAGCTGCTGAACGATTACACCATCAAGGACGCCGATGCTGGTTTCGATGATCCCTCCGTGCTGGAGGATGACAACTCTGCCGCTGCAGAGTCCGCTTCTGACGAAGTGAACATCGACGAATAATAAGGCCCCTTTGAGAAAGCTGTGTTTCCCTGCGCGGCGCGCGTGCTGCCGCCGCAGGGCAGGGGAGGGCAGCGGGTCTTCCAACGTCAACTGTTATCATCGAGACTATAAAGATTAAGAAAGGGTTCGTTTCATGGAAAACAACGTCTTCGATTCGATCAAAATCGGCCTTGCCTCTCCTGACCAGATCCGCAACTGGAGCTATGGCGAGGTGAAGAAGCCTGAGACCATCAACTACCGCACCCTGAAGCCGGAGCGCGACGGTCTGTACTGCGAGCGCATTTTTGGACCTACCAAGGACTGGGAGTGCCACTGCGGCAAGTATAAGCGCATCCGTTATAAGGGCAAGATCTGCGACCGCTGCGGCGTCGAGGTGACCAAGGCCAAGGTCCGCCGTGAGCGTATGGGCCACATCGAGCTGGCCGCTCCTGTGAGCCACATCTGGTACTTCAAGGGCATCCCCAGCCGCATCGGCCTGATGCTGGACATCAGCCCCCGCCTGCTGGAGAAGGTCCTCTACTTTGCAAGCTATATCGTCACTGATCCCGGCCTGACCCCGCTGGAAAAGAAGCAGCTGCTGACCGAGAAAGAGTACCGCGAGATGCGCGAGCGCTACGGCGACGAGTTCGAGGCTGCGATGGGTGCTGAGGCCGTTCAGGACCTGCTGAAGGAGATCGACCTCGACCAGCTCAGCGCTGAGCTGACTGCCGAGGTGGAGAAGTCCTCCGGCCAGAAGAAGGTGCGCATCCTGAAGCGTCTGGAAGTCGTCGAGGCTTTCCGCGTTTCCGGCAACCGCCCCGAGTGGATGGTCATGGACGTGCTGCCCGTGCTGCCGCCTGACCTGCGCCCCATGGTCCAGCTGGACGGCGGCCGCTTCGCCACCTCCGACCTGAATGACCTGTACCGCCGCGTCATCAACCGCAACAACCGTCTGCGCCGCCTGCTGGAGCTGGGCGCTCCCGACATCATCGTGCGCAACGAGAAGCGTATGCTGCAGGAAGCAGTTGACAGCCTCATCGACAACGGCCGCCGCGGCCGTCCCGTCACCGGCCCCAACAACCGCGCACTGAAGAGCCTTTCTGATCTGCTGAAGGGCAAGCAGGGCCGCTTCCGTCAGAACCTGCTGGGCAAGCGTGTTGACTACTCCGGCCGTTCCGTTATCGTCGTCGGCCCTGAGCTGAAGATGGACCAGTGCGGCCTGCCCAAGGAGATGGCTCTGGAGCTGTTCAAGCCCTTTGTCATGAAGGATCTGGTCGAGAAGGGTGTTGCCAACAACATCAAGTCTGCCCGCAAGATGGTCGAGCGCGCAAAGCCCGATGTCTGGGACAGCCTTGAGACTGTCATCAAGGGCCACCCCGTCCTGTTGAACCGCGCACCTACCCTGCACCGTCTGGGCATCCAGGCCTTCAACCCCGTGCTGGTCGAGGGCCGTGCCATCAAGCTGCACCCCCTGGCCTGTACCGCATTCAACGCCGACTTCGACGGCGACCAGATGGCAGTCCATCTGCCCCTGGGCGAGGATGCCTGCCGCGAGGCCAAGATGCTGATGCTGGCTTCCGGCAACCTGCTGAAGCCCTCTGACGGCGCACCTGTCACCGTTCCTACGCAGGATATGATCCTGGGCAGCTACTACCTGACCACCGTTCGTGAGAACGAAGAGGGCGCGGGCAAGGTGTTCCGCGATGAGAACGAGGCTCTGATGGCTTACGCTGAGCATGTCGTCACCCTGCACGCACCCATCAAGGTGCGCCGCACCATGGTCATCGACGGCGTGGAGCGCACCGGTCTGGTGGACGCCACCGTCGGCCGCATCATCTTCAACAACCCCGTGCCTCAGAATCTGGGCTATATCGACCGCACCGACCCTGAGCACTGGCTGGAGTACGAGGTCAGCTTCCGCGTGACCAAGAAGACCCTGCCCGACATCATCTCCCGCTGCATGACCCGCAACGGCAGCCGCAAGTGTGCAAAGATGCTGGACGCCATCAAGGCACAGGGCTACAAGTACTCTACGCTGTCCGCTATCTCCGTCGCTGTCTGTGACGCTGTCATCCCGCCCCAGAAGGACGAGCTGATCGCCGACGCCGACAAGCAGGTCTCTCAGGTCAGCAAGCTGTTCAACCGCGGCCTGATCTCCGAGAACGAGCGCTACTCCCAGACCATCAACATCTGGCAGGCTACCACCGATAAGGTCTCCAAGGCTCTGGCGGCAAACCTGCCCGAGGACAACGAGATCTTCATGATGGCAGACTCCGGTGCGCGTGGTTCTATGAACCAGATCAAGCAGCTGGCCGGCATGCGCGGCCTGCTGGCAAACACCGCCGGTAAGACCATCGAGATGCCCATTCGTGCGAACTACCGCGAAGGTCTGAATATCCTGGAATACTTCGTTTCCGCTCGCGGCGCTCGTAAGGGTCTGGCCGATACCGCTCTGCGTACCGCTGACTCCGGCTACCTGACCCGTCGAATGGTCGATGTCTCTCAGGAAGTCATCGTCCGCGAGATCGACTGCGGCACCACCGACGGCCTGTGGGTCTCCGAGATCCACGAGGGCAAGGAGAAGATCGAGAGCTTCCGTGAGCGCATCATCGGCCGTTATGCCGTGGGCGATGTCCTCGACCCCGTCACCGGCAAGGTCATCGTTCCCGAAGGCAAGATGATCGACCTCTACGATGCAAACGACATCGAGGCCGCAGGCATCACCAAGCTGAAGATCCGCAGCCTGCTGACCTGCCGCGCCAAGATCGGCGTCTGCGCACACTGCTACGGCAGCGATATGGCAAACGGTGAGCCCGTCCAGCTGGGCGAGTCCATCGGCGTCATCGCTGCAGAGTCCATCGGCGAGCCCGGTACTCAGCTGACCATGCGTACCTTCCATACCGGCGGTATCGCATCTGCTGAAGATATTACTCAGGGTCTTCCCCGTGTCGAGGAGCTGTTCGAGAGCCGCCGTCCCAAGAGCATGGCCATCATGAGCGAGATCTCCGGTGTCGTCTCTCACGACGATACCAAGAAGAACGTCGTCATCAAGGTCACCGGCAAGGACGAGAACGGCGCTGAGGTCGTCAAGAACTACTCCATCCCGTTCACCCAGCACGCACGTGTGATGCCGGGCGACCGCGTGGAGAAGGGCGACATCATCACCCGTGAAGGCGTCCTGTATCCTCAGGACATCCTGGCCATCAAGGGTCTGAGCGATGTTCAGAACTACCTCATCAGCGAGGTCCAGAAGGTTTACCGTCTGCAGGGCGTTGAGATCAACGATAAGCATATCGAGGTCATCGTCCGTCAGATGTGCCGCAAGGTCCGCGTGACCGACTCCGGCTCTTCCGACCTCATCGGCGGTGCTCTGGCAAACCGTCTGGAAGTCGAGAACGTCAACGCCGAGCTGCAGAAGCGCATCGACGCCGGTGAGCAGGGCATCAGGCTGGTCGAGTATCAGCAGGTGCTGCTGGGCATCACCAAGGCTGCTCTGGCAAACGAGTCCTTCCTGTCTGCCGCCTCCTTCCAGGAGACCACCCGCGTGCTGACCGAGGCCGCCATCAAGGGCAAGGTCGATCCGCTGGCCGGTCTGAAGGAAAACGTCATCATCGGTAAGCTCATCCCCGCAGGTACCGGTCTCCCGGAGGTGCGTGAGGACCTGAAGCGCCGTGAGGAAGAGCGCGACGCCGAGGTCGCCGCTGAGCTGGCAGCTGCCGCACGGCAGTAAGCTTCCCGTCACAGTTCTCTTAAAGTAAATATGAGAGCCGCTTTTGTGGAGAGTATCCGCGAAGGCGGCTCTTTTTGTTTAGAATGCTGTTCCGTTAAAACCTTTCGGCGAATAAAACAAAAAAATATTGGAAAAACTGTTGACATTCCTGATGAAAACGGGTATTATATAACTGTTGCGCGTCCCACACAGGGATAGTGCGGCAAAAAAGTCGGAAAACATCCGATGTTCATCATTAAGAAAGGAGAAAACCAATGCCTACTTTTAACCAGCTTGTACGCAAAGGCCGTCAGGTCCTGGCTACGAAGAGCACTGCTCCCGCACTGCTGAAGACTTACAACTCTCAGAAGAAACAGTATTCTGATCTGAACAGCCCCCAGAAGCGCGGTGTCTGCACTGCAGTCCGTACCATGACCCCCAAGAAGCCTAACTCTGCTCTGCGTAAGGTCGCCCGTGTCCGCCTCACGAATGGTATCGAGGTCACCTCTTACATTCCCGGTATCGGCCATAACCTGCAGGAGCACTCCGTCGTGCTGATCCGTGGCGGTCGTGTTAAGGACCTCCCCGGTGTGCGTTACCACATCATCCGTGGTACTCTGGATACCCAGGGTGTTGCAGGCCGTAATCAGGCCCGCTCCAAGTACGGCGCAAAGCGTCCTAAGGCCGGTGCTGCAAAGAAGTAATTGAGGAACGAACCGCCATAAACGGCTTTCCATTATATAAATAACAAGTCCGCAGAAACGTGCGGAGGGCAACAGTTTATGTAAGGTCAGCTCTTTGTGACACAACGGGAGTTTTATTACTTTCGAGTACCGATGATATCATTCTGTGAAGGAGGGAAGAAAGATGCCTAGAAGAGGTAACATTGCTAAGCGCGATGTCTTAGCTGATCCTATTTACAATTCCAAGATGGTCACCCGTCTGGTCAACAGCGTCATGCTGGACGGCAAGAAGGGCGTCGCTCAGAAGATCGTTTACGAGGCTTTCTCCATGATTCAGGAGAAGACTGGCAACGATCCTCTCGAGACTTTCGAGAAGGCGATGGAGAACATCATGCCCAGCCTCGAGTGCAAGACCCGCCGTGTTGGCGGCGCTAACTACCAGGTCCCCCTGGAGGTCAGCCCCGCTCGCCGCGAGACTCTGGGCCTGCGCTGGCTGACTGCTTACAGCCGCAGCCGTGGTGAGAAGACCATGGCCCAGCGCCTGGCTGCTGAGATCATGGATGCTGCCAACAACACCGGCAACGCCGTGAAGAAGCGCGAGGATACCCACAAGATGGCCGAGGCCAACAAGGCTTTCGCTCATTTCCGTTATTGATCTGTTCTGTAGGAGGTTAATTTCATGGCTACTCCCAGAGAAGTTTCTCTTCAGATGACGAGAAATATCGGCATTATGGCCCACATCGATGCTGGTAAGACCACCACTACCGAGCGTATTCTGTACTACACCGGCATCAACCACAAGATCGGCGAGGTTCACGACGGCGGCGCTACCATGGACTGGATGGTTCAGGAGCAGGAGCGTGGTATCACCATCACCTCCGCAGCTACCACTTGCTACTGGAGCCACTCTGAGACTCAGAAGGACCCCGTTGCATTCAAGAAGAATCGTCACCGCATCAACATCATCGACACCCCGGGCCACGTTGACTTCACTGTTGAGGTCCAGCGTTCTCTGCGCGTCCTGGACGGCTCTGTGACCGTTCTGGCTGCTAAGGGCGGTGTCGAGCCTCAGTCTGAGACCGTCTGGCGTCAGGCTGATGAGTACAAAGTCCCCCGTATGGTGTACGTCAACAAGATGGACACCATGGGTGCTGACTTCTTCCGCTGCATCAAGATGCTGCACGATCGTCTGCACGCCAACGGCGTGGCCATCCAGCTGCCCATCGGTCAGGAGGATACCTTCCGTGGCATCGTTGACCTGGTCGATATGAACGCTGAGGTCTACTACGACGATATGGGCAACGATATGCGCACCGAGCCTATCCCCGAGGATATGCGCGAGCAGGCTGAGGAGTATCGCAACATCCTCGTTGAGACTGTTGCCGAGAACGACGAAGAGCTCATGGAGAAGTACCTCGAGGGTGAGGAGATCACCCGTGAGGAGCTGAAGGCTGCTATCCGCAAGGAGACCATTGCGAACACTCTGGTCCCCGTTGTCTGTGGTTCTTCCTACAAGAACCGCGGCGTGCAGAAGCTGCTGGACGCTATCGTTGACTATATGCCCGCACCTACCGATGTCGAGGACATCAAGGGTGTGAATCCTGAGACCGAAGAGCAGGAGACCCGTCCGTCTTCCGACGAGGCTCCCTTTGCAGCTCTGGCCTTCAAGATCGCTACCGACCCCTTCGTTGGTAAGCTGGCATACTTCCGTGTCTACTCCGGTAAGGTCGAGGCAGGTACTACTGTCTACAACTCCGTGAAGGACAGCAAGGAGCGTATGGGCCGCATCCTGCAGATGCACTCCAACCACCGCAAGGATATCGACTGCTGCTACGCAGGTGATATTGCTGCTGTCGTTGGTCTGAAGAACACCACCACCGGTGATACTCTGTGTGATGAGAACCATCCCATCATTCTGGAGTCCATGAAGTTCCCCGAGCCCGTTATCCGCGTCGCCATCGAGCCTAAGACCAAGGCCGGCAACGAGAAGATGGGCATCGCGCTGGCAAAGCTGGCCGAAGAGGATCCTACCTTCAAGACCTACACCGACGAAGAGACTGGTCAGACCATCATCGCCGGCATGGGCGAGCTCCATCTGGAGATCATCGTTGACCGTCTGCTCCGTGAGTTCAAGGTCGAGGCTAACGTCGGCGCACCTCAGGTCGCTTACCGTGAGACCATCCGCAAGGAGGCCAACCAGGAGACCAAGTACGCTCGTCAGTCTGGCGGTAAGGGCCAGTACGGTCACGTCAAGATCAAGATCGAGCCCAACGAGGCAGGCAAGGGCTATGAGTTCGTCAACGCCATCGTTGGCGGCGCTATCCCGAAGGAATACATCCCGGCTATCGACAACGGTATCCAGGGTGCTATGAAGTCCGGCGTTCTGGCAGGCTATCCTGTCGTTGACGTCAAGGTCACCCTGTATGATGGCTCTTATCATGAGGTCGACTCCTCTGAGATGGCCTTCTCCATTGCAGGCTCTATGGCCTTCAAGGATGCTATGCGCAAGGCTGATCCTATCATCACCGAGCCCATCATGAAGGTCGCTGTCATCGTTCCCGATGAGTATCTGGGCGATGTCATCGGTGACCTGAACTCCCGCCGTGGTCAGATCCAGGGCATGGAGGCAATGGCTGGCACCCAGCGTGTCAACGCATTCGTTCCTCTGGCTCAGATGTTCGGCTACGCCACCGACCTGCGCTCCAAGACCCAGGGCCGTGGCCAGTATGTCATGGAGCCGTCTCACTACGAGCCGGTGCCTAAGAACATCGCTGATCAGATCATCGCAGGCCGCACCAAGGGCTGATCGTTGAAAAACGGATAAAGATTTTGCCGGGGTAGTGTAGCTCCGGCAAAATTTCCTGTAAAACACTTGATTTTACAGGTGGAATCTAGTAGAATAGTTTTGCAATGCAATTCTGTATTAGCAGGACTGTTGTAACCAATATCAAAACCTAATTTAAGGGAGGATATTCCAATGGCTGAAAAGGCAAAGTTCGACCGTTCTAAGCCGCATGTTAACATCGGCACCATCGGTCACGTTGACCACGGCAAGACCACTCTGACCGCTGCTATCACCAAGTACCTGGCACTGAAGGGCGACGCAGAGTTCATGGACTACGCCAACATCGATAAGGCTCCTGAGGAGCGTGCTCGTGGTATCACGATCAACTCCGCTCACGTTGAGTATCAGACCGACGCTCGTCACTATGCTCACGTTGACTGCCCGGGCCATGCTGACTACGTCAAGAACATGATCACCGGTGCTGCTCAGATGGACGGCGCTATCCTGGTCGTTGCTGCTACCGATGGTCCCATGCCCCAGACCCGTGAGCACATCCTGCTGGCTCGTCAGGTCGGCGTGCCCTATATCGTTGTCTTCATGAACAAGTGCGATATGGTCGACGACGAGGAGCTGCTGGATCTGGTCGAGATGGAGATCCGTGAGCTGCTGTCCGAGTACGACTTCCCGGGCGACGACACCCCGATCATTCGTGGTTCCGCTCTGAAGGCTCTGGAGGCTCCCAACGATCCCGATGATCCCGCTTACGAGTGCATCAAGGAGCTGATGAACGCTGTCGATACCTATATCCCCAACCCCGATCGTGAGGAGGACAAGCCCTTCCTGATGCCCATCGAGGATGTCATGACCATTTCCGGCCGTGGTACTGTTGCTACCGGTCGTGTTGAGCGTGGCGTTGCTAAGGTTGGCGATGCAATGGAGATCGTCGGCATCAAGCCCGACCGTCTGTCCACCACCGTCACCGGCCTGGAGATGTTCCGTAAGTCTCTGGACTATGCTGAGGCTGGCGATAACATCGGCGCTCTGCTGCGTGGTGTTGACCGTACCCAGATCGAGCGTGGCCAGGTTCTGGCTAAGCCCGGTTCTGTTCATCCCCACAAGGTCTTCGAGTCCCAGGTCTACGTTCTGACCAAGGACGAAGGCGGCCGTCACACCCCGTTCTTCTCCAACTATCGTCCTCAGTTCTACTTCCGTACCACCGACGTGACCGGCATCATCACCCTGCCGGAAGGCACCGAGATGTGCATGCCTGGCGATAACGTCATGATGCACGTTGAGCTGCTGACCCCTGTCGCTATGGAAGAGGGCCTGCGTTTCGCTATCCGTGAGGGTGGCCGTACCGTTGGTTCCGGCGTCGTCGGCAAGATCATTGAGTGATTTTGACCCTTCGCGCCTGTTCTAAGGCAAAAGGTTGAACTTACAAAGAGCCTTCCCATTCCGGAGAGTGGGAAGGCTCTTTTTGCGCTATCAGATCCTCTGCCCGAGATGGCAGGGGATTTTTGTTTTTTTGCCAAAAAGTGCTTTACAAATAAAGGTTGTTATGATATGCTGACATTAAAGAGCAAAGATGTTGGAGAATGGAGGACGGCACTATGGCGTTTGACTATAAGAAGGAGTACAAGGAGTTTTATCTTCCACCCAGGAAGCCGGGTATTGTGACTGTTCCGCCGATGAATTTTGTGTCTGTACAGGGCAGGGGAGACCCCAATGAACCAGGCGGAGAGTATCAGGCGGCAATGGAGTTGCTGTATGGCATTGCCTTTACCATCAAGATGAGCTACAAGGGAAGCCATAAGATCGACGGTTACTTTGAATATGTTGTCCCACCGTTGGAGGGTTTGTGGCATCAGGAGGGGGTGGACGGTGTGGACTACGCCCACAAAGAATGCTTTGAGTGGACAAGTATGATCCGCCTGCCGGAGTTCGTGACCCGGGAAGAGTTCGACTGGGCGGTCCGGGAAGCGACAGCCAAAAAGAAAAAGGATTTCTCCAAGGTCGAGTTCTTCACCTACGATGAGGGCCTCTGTGTCCAGTGTATGCACCTCGGCTCTTACGACGACGAGCCGGAGACGCTGGCCCGGATGAATGCCTTTGCGGCAGAGCAGGGCTATGCGGTGGACTTCTCTGAGACGCGCTTTCACCACGAGCTCTATCTCTCCGACCCCAACCGCACCGCGCCGGAAAAGCGGAAGACCATCCTGCGACACCCGCTCAAATCAAGCTTGTAGTCCAGCCCCAAGGCCGCTATAATAGAAGAAAAAAGCCGCTGTCTGGCGGTGGAAAACGAGGAATGGATATGAAGCTTCCCGAGAAGAAACAGCGCTGGGTCTATCATGCAGAGGCTCTGCCGCAGGCGGCAGGCGAGGGCGTCACCCGCCGGGTGCTGGCCTACACCGACGGCCTGATGTGTGTGGAGAACACCTTCGAAAAGGGGGCCGTGGGCGCACTCCATCACCACTCCCACACCCAGATCACCTATGTGGTGTCGGGTGCGTTCGATTTCACGGTGGACGGCGTGACCCGCACGGTGCGGGCAGGGGATACCATCCTGAAGGAGGACGGCGTGGAGCATGGCTGCGTCTGCACCGAGGCCGGCATCCTGCTGGACATCTTCACCCCCATGCGGGAGGACTTCGTATAAAATAAAATGAGCCGCAGCCCATCCCACCGGGGAAAGGCTGCGGCTCGTTTTTATGCGCTGAAGCTCAGGCAGCAGTGGAAGAAGCGACCTCGGAGGAAGCAGCCTCAGAAGATGCGGCCTCGCTGGAAACCTCAGAAGAGGAAGCCTCGCTTGCAGCCTCGGAGGAAGCGCTGTTCTCCTCAGCGACAGCGGAGGTGGAAGCAGCCTCAGACTGAGCGGCAGCAGAAGCAGCCTCAGAGGTAGAAGCAGCAGTAGAAGAAGAGCTGCCGCAGGCAGTCATGCTGACAGCCAGGACCAGAGCAGCAACGGTAACACAAACATTCTTGAGTTTCATATCAAAAATCTCCTTGCTTTTGAAAAACAGTTTCGCGGAAGGCTGTACAGGTGAAGCCTTTCCACAAGAAGATATTCTAGTCCGTTTTCGAAAAAAATCAAGCCCTTTTTTGACAAAGATTCTATTTTCCGAAGAGATTCTACACTTTTGTTATAATTTATCGCCAAAAGTCAAGGATTTTTGACGTGCAACAATGAAACACTCCGGGCTTTTCCGGGAGAGAAAAGCATGGTATAATAGCTTCATGATACAGGTTGGAAAACGACAGAGAGGTAGAAGATCATGGACATCAAAAAAGTGGCAGTTCTGGGAGCCGGTGCGGTCGGCTCCTACGTGATCTGGGGGCTTTCGGCCCGCAGGGACATTGAGCTTGGCGTGGTGGCCGATGGCCCGCGCGGCGAGCGCCTGAAGAAGGATGGCTGTGCCATCAACGGCAAAATTTACCGTCCGGCGGTCTGGACGCCGCAGGAGGCGCATGACGCCGACCTTCTCATCGTCTGCCTGAAATACGGCGCACTGCCCGGCGCGCTGGACAGCATCAAAGCCGTCACCGGCCCCCATACCACCATCATGAGCCTGATGAACGGCGTGGACAGCGAGGACATCATTGCCTCTGCCGTGGGTGGGGAGCATCTGCTTTACTCCCTCATCAAAGTGGCGTCCCACAAGGAGGCAGACGGCTTCCATTTTGACCCGGCGACCACCGTTGGCATCATCTTCGGCGAGAAGGAGCCGCCCTGCGACAGCCCCCGCGTCAAGGCCGTGGAGGCCCTGTTCGGCGGCACAGAGCTGCACTTCCGGGCCACCGACTGCATCGGGGAAGAGATGTGGAGCAAGTTCCGCCTCAACGTCTGCAACAACCTGCCCCAGGCCATCCTCGGTGCAGGCGTAGGCTGCTACCGTGACAGCGTCCATATGAAGGCTGTCAGCGACGGCCTCCGCCGTGAGCTGGAAGCCATTGCCGCAGCCAAGGGCATTGATATGCAGAAGGTGGATGCCGTGTCCGGCAAGGGCTGCGCCGTCAAGCCCTCGGCCCGCTACTCGACGCTGCAAGACCTCGACGCCGGACGCCATACCGAAATCGATATGTTCTCGGGTGCGCTCATCCGGATGGGCAAAGAGCTGAGCATCCCGACGCCCTACAATGAGTTTGCGTATCACATGATAAAAGCGCTGGAAGAGAAGAACGACGGTAAGTTTGATTATACCGGCCCGAATCAGGAAATGACATGGGCAAAGTGACAGGAGAAATGCAGATGAATATTACGGTCTATCTGGGGGCCAACGAGGGCAGCGACCCGGCCCTGAAGCAGGCGGTGGAGGAACTGGGCCGCTGGATCGGCAAGAGCGGGAACGCGCTGGTCTACGGCGGCTCCCGCAGCGGCCTGATGGGGCGTCTGGCCCACAGCGTTCTGACGGCGGGCGGTGAAGTGACCGGCGTCGAGCCCCAGTTCTTCATCGACTCTGAGGTGCAGTATGACGGCCTGACCAGGCTCATCGTCACGCAGGACATGACCGAGCGCAAGACCAGGATGATAGAGCTGGGCGACGCCTTTATCGCGTTCCCCGGCGGCACCGGCACGCTGGAAGAGATCGCCGAGGTGATGTCCAAGGTCTCGCTGGGCCATCTGGACGCGCCCTGCATCCTCTACGACCTCGACGGCTACTACGCCGGGCTGAAAGCTCTGCTGGCCCATATGGTCGAGATGGGGCTGTCCAGCCCCGAGCGGCAGAGCGGCATTTATTTTGTAAAGAATCTGGACGAGATAAAGAGCATCCTGAAACGGGCATAAGAAAAGCGCTGGAAGCGGTGTAAAGGCTTCCATCGCTTTTTGTTGTCTGCTTACATGGAGATGACGCCCAGCGCGTTTGCCACCGAGCTGATGAGGATGACGGCCGCGAAGATGGGGCAGAGGTACTTTATCATAAAGTTGAAGATGCGCTTGCGGCGGAAGGGCTTGCCTTCCAGCGTGACCTCTTCCTCGATTTTCTCCACACCGATGACCCGGGACACCAGCAGGCAGGTGGTGATGGCTGCGATGGGCATCATGACGGAGTTGGTGAGGAAATCGAAGAAGTCGAGGAACTGCATCCCAAAGACCGTGAACCGGGCCAGAGGGCCGTAGCCCAGAGCCGACAGACTGCCCAGCACCAGCATGATGATGCCGATGAGGACGGTGGCCTGCTTACGGTTCCAGCCCAACTCGTCCTCGAAGGTGGAGACGGCGCTTTCCGTCAGGGCGATGGAGCTGGTGACGGCGGCGAAAAGCACCAGCGTGAAGAAGAGGATGCCCACCACGGTGCCGAGACCCATGCTCTCAAAGACCTTCGGGATGGTGATGAACATGAGGGCCGGGCCGGCCTGCAGGGTGTCCGGGTCGCCGCCCGAGAAGGAGAAGACCGCCGGAATGATCATCAGGCCCGCCATGATGGCAATGGCCGTGTCGAAGATCTCCACGTTCTCGGTGGACTCCTCGATGGAGACATCCTTCTTCATGTAGGAGCCGAAGGTGACGAGGATGCCCATTGCGATGGAGAGGGAGTAGAACATCTGCCCCATGGCGGTCACGACGGTCATCCAGGAGAAGTGGGAGAGATTCGGCACGAGGAAATACTTCACGCCCTCCAGCGCACCCGGGCGGGTGACGGAGTAGCCCGCGATGATGACGGACAGCACCACGAGGATGGGCATCATCACCTTGGAGACCCGCTCCACGCCGTTGCGCACGCCCGCAAAGATGATGGCGAGGGTGAAGATGGTAAAGATAACAAAGCATATCTCCGCCGAAGCGCCGCTGGAAATGAAGGCCGAGAAGTAGCCGTCTGTGGCCAGCTCACTGCCGTGGCCGCTGATGTAGTCGGCCAGATACCGGATGACCCAGCCGCCGATGACCGAGTAATAAGGCACGATGAGGATGGGGATGATGGCGTTTATCCAGCCGCCGAAGGAGCGCCTGCCCTTGCGGACGGCGGCGAATGCGCCCACCGGGCTTTTCCTGGTCATCCGGCCCAGCGCCGTCTCGGCCACGATCATGGTGTAGCCGAAGGTGAAGGCGAGGATGATGTAGATGAGCAGGAAAATGCCGCCGCCGTACTTGGCCGCAAGATAGGGGAAGCGCCAGATGTTGCCGAGGCCCACCGACGCGCCTGCCGCCGAGAGGACAAAGCCGATCTTGCCCGAAAAGGCGCTTCGCTTGTGCTGATTTTTGTTCATTGGATTCTCCTCTTTTCACAAATTTGAATAAGTCCAGTGTAACACTGCCACAGGCGGGATTCAACAGGTTTTCCGATAAAAACCGCGAAATGCATCGAAAGAATCGAACGGCAGCATTAAAAAATAAGCACAGAGGCCCAAAGACCTCTGCGCATGAAGATACAGATTCAGTCCACTACCGGCACATCCAGCCCGAATTCCAGCGGGCGGAAACGGGGGCAGACGTTCTCGGTGATGCAGATGACCGACGCGGCCAGGCGGCTGCCGATCTCACAGGACTGGGCCAGATTCTTGCCGTAGGTCAGGCCGATGACCGTGCCGGCAAAGAAGGCGTCGCCTGCGCCGGTGGTGTCGATGACGTCCACCTTCTTGGCGGGTACGACGCCGCACTCGCCGGTGTGCTTGGCGTACACGGCACCCTGACCGCCCATGGTCACCACCATGCTGGTCATGTTGGCGCTATGGACGTTCCGGGCCAGTACCTGAGCCATCTGGCTGGGGGCGAGATGCTCGTAGTCGTCCGAGAAGAGCAGACCGGCCTCCTGCTGGTTGCAGACGAAGCAGTCGATCTGCTGCAGATAGTCGCGGCGCTCCATGGCGATGCTCATGTTGGAGACTGCGGCAAAGACCTTCTTGTTGTATTTCTTGGCATAGCGGAGCACCTGCTTGACCGTGTCTTTCTCGAGATCCAGCTCGATGGCGATGGCGTCGCAGTCCTTGAAGATCTCGTCGCCCTTCTCCTCCAGCAGGGTGGTCAGCGGGGTGGTGTCAGGGCGCTTGGAGATGGCGGCGTGGACGTCGCCGTCGTTGTCAAAGATGGCCAGCCATGTCCCCATGCCATCGGGGACCTTCTGGATGTACCTGGTGTTGACCTTGTGGTTGTCCAGTTTATTGATGACGTCCTGGCCCATGCCGGTGTCGTCCACCAGACCCACGAAGGTGGGGCGCAGCTCCACATTGGCGATGTCCTCCGCCACGTTCCGGCTCACACCGCCATGCACCTGTTCAATGCGGCCGGCGTTCCGTCCGCCGGGAATATAGGTGGAGAGGGGATAGCCCTTGATGTCCACGAAAACTGCGCCGATGACTACGATTCCCATATTTGAAATTCCTTTCCTGAATAAGAACTCTCGTTGACTTCTGTCCTATTTACGCTTCTTCTGCCTTTTGCGCCCGAATATCGTCGCCCATAAAGAGGAAGGGGACAAAAGAGGAGAGGCGGCTGGAGATTTTTTCGGTGTAGAGCTTTTCCAGCAGAGCGCCGTCGGTGATGTTGGTGGTGACGATGGTGGGCAGCTTCGCGCCCAGACGATTGTTCAGCAGGCTGTAAAGGGTGCTGATGAGGAAGCCGGAGTTGAACTCGGAACCCAGGTCGTCGAGGATGAGCAGGTCGGCCCCGGCGGCGGTGCGCAGGAGCATCTCTTCCTCCCCGGCGGGGTCGGAGCCGAAGTGCAGGGCCTCGAGCTTCGAGAAGAAGTCGGGGCTGGACACATAGATGACGTCGAAGCCCTTTTCCAGCACCTCTCCGGCGATGGCCAGAGCGGCATGGGTCTTGCCCAGGCCGGCGTTGCCGAGGAGCATCAGGCTCTCGCTGGCGGTATCGAATTCGTCGGCGTAGCCGCGCAGGTCATCCAGAAGGGTGGACATATAACTCCGCACCGGCTCGCCGAGGGAGGCGTCCATCCGGGCGGGGTAGTAGCGCAGCTCCATGGTATCGAAGCTGGAAATGGAAAGGCTGGACAGAGCCTCGATCTCCGACCGGCGGAGCTGCTGCATCACCTTGTGGACGCAGCTGCAGGTGCGTCCGTCCACAATGCCGGTGTCTTCGCAGAGCCTGCAGGTGAAGTGCGGCTCCAGTGCGTCGGCGGGACGGCCGCTGGAGGCCAGCAGGTCGGCCAGCTTTTTGCGGGCATCGGTGAGGGCCGCAGCGGCATCGGTGCGGTCCCTGCCCGCCGCACCGGCCAGTGCGCAGCGGATGCCCCGCACCCGCTCTTCGGCGTGGCGCAGCCCGGGGACGGCGGCCTCGGCCTCAGCGCGGGCGTCCTCTGCCTTGGCCCGTGCGGTCTGACGACGGCGGGCGACGGTGCGCAGGGCTTCCTGATACAGTTCGTTTTTGGTACGCATAGTGTCTCCTTATGCCGGGGGTCACTCGGACTTTTTCTTGAGGGTGCGGCGGCGGGCAGCGTTCTTGAGGAAGTCGTTGCCGCTGGGGGTCTCGCGGTCCACCCGGATGTTCCGGCTGGCTCCGGCAGCGGCCACCGGAGTGCGCACATCGTGGATATTGCGCAGCCCCTTGGCGTTCCAGGTCTTGAGGATGCTGTTCCAGTACCACAGGTCGCGCTTCGGCCCGGCCTGCACAGCGGCCTCCTGCACCATGGCATCGTCGTAGCCGTAGACCTCATACCATCGGGCGATGGCTTTCCGCCCGCCGAGGGTGAGCTCGCTGTCCGGGATGCCCAGCAGGGAAGCAACATACTGCTCCCGGGTCTGGCGGAGGGCCAGCAGCTTGAGGTGGGCGTCGGCCTGTTCCCCGGTCTCCACGCCCTCGGCCCGCCAGACTTTCAGCTCGTGGAGGACGGCGGCCATGGTCCGCTTGCCCCGGCTGGCCACATAGGCCACGCAGAGCATGACGGTCTCGGGGGCAAAGCCCTCCTGGACGTAGAGGTTGACCAGCTTTTCCATCTCGCTGTGGGTCAGCGGGCGGGCAAAGCCGGTCTGAGCGCAGTCGATGAGGCTCGAGATCATGGGGTCGGTGCGGCTTGCGGCGGCGATCTCCGCCCAGGTCATGGGGGCAGGAGCAGAGGGCTCTGCTCCCGGCGCGGCGTTCTCGTCATAGCGCTCGAGAAGCCCCGCACCGGCCCAGAAGGAGAGGGCGCTTTCGGCAGAGATGCGGCTGCGCAGTTTGAGGTCGGCACAAATTTTTTCGGGGTCGGTGACACCGGTGGCCAGCACATACAGCGCTACCCGGACGTTGTATTCCTCGGCGATGCCCAGCTTGGAAAAGATGAGCTGCGGCACCGGGATGGTGTCGCCCCTGAGCTCTTTGAGACGGTATATCATTTGCTTTCCCCGCTTTCTGCGTCCTCGTCCTTCGGCGGCGGTGACCAGGGCTCACAGTCCAGGATGGAGGGCCGCTGCTTCCAGAGCGCCAGGTCAGCGCTGTAGGCAGAGGACAGATACTCTGCCGCTGCGGCCCGGCCTTCGTCCGTCAGCGGAAAGACCATCTTCCGGCGCAGGGCGGGGTCTGTGCGGTCCAGCGCCCAGGGGTCGGGCCAGATGTCCACCGTGAGGATGGCTTCCTCTTTCTGTGCGCCCTCGCCGCCGTCCGGGTCAGGCACGCTGCGCTTGCCGGGCGAGAGCAGATAGCGCATCCCGTCCTCGCTGCCGCTGTATTGATTCTTGCACTTGAAATAGTGCAGAAGGGGTACAAAAATCATGACGTCCCTCTCAGTTTTAGATTTGCTGAAATGATAAAAGCGCCAATTCTTGACGAATCAGCGCTCTTTTTGTGGAGCAGGATACGGGACTCGAACCCGCCGCCTACTGCTTGGGAAGCAGTCGCTCTACCGGATGAGCTAACCCTGCGTTTACTCATTTATTGTAGCAAAGGACACGGGTTTTGTCAACTGCTTTTTGGCTCGATTTTGGCCGGGAGCAGAAACTCCTCTGTCGGCAGCGTAGAAAATCAGATTTTACTTTATAGCAATTCAACTTTTTAATGCAACAGCAACATCCGCAAACTGCATATCGCAAAGATGCCGTTTCGATAGGCACTATTTTTGAAAATTGCGATAAACAAAAAGACCACCGTTCTGCCCGCAGGAAATAAGGGCAGGACGGTGGTCTTTTGAACGGACTGTGACTTACAGCTCAGCCAGAGCGCGCTTGAGGTTCTGGGCGATCTGGTCAGGGCAGCTGGTGGGGCGGGGGCCGCAGGTGGTGCCTTCCATGCGGGCGATGGCGTCCTCAGCCTTCATGCCCTTGAGCAGGCGGCTGATGCCCTTCAGGTTGCCGTTGCAGCCGCCGATGACCTCGATGGACTCGATGGTGTGGTCATCGTTCAGCACGATGTGGGTCTCCTTGGAGCAGGTACCCTTGTTGGGGTAGCTGAAAGACTTGCTCATATTCAAACTTCCTCTCTTTATATCCGACTGACAGGCGAGCAGACTCGCGCAGTATCTTTATTATATCCTTGTCAGACGAGGAAGTCAATCTGGCCCGGTCACAGAGCGCCGCCCCGGCGCTTGCGGGCCAGTGCCTCGATGCGCGCGATCTGGTCGTCCTCGGTGACGCAGGCACCCACCGGGTGGGGCTTGCCGTGGTTCGCGCCGTGGAAGTCGCTGCCGCCGGTGACGATGAGGCCGTGCTTCTTGCAGAGCTCAGCGCACTCGGCCCTGTCCTCGGGGCTGTTGCGGGGGTGATGCACCTCGATGCCGTCGATGGCCCCTTCGGCCACCAGCTCCCGCAGCAGGGGCATACTCTTGTACACCGTCGGGTGGGCGAACACCACCACGGCCCCGGCGGCCTTTGCCGTGGCCAGCACCTCCCGCACCGGAGGGTAAGCGGGGGAGTGGAGGCACTTGCCCCGCGGCTCCCAGCCGAACAACTCGTGATAAAGCCCGGTGTAGATGCCGTCGCACAGGCCCAGCTGCTGCAGCGCCTGCATGATGCCGCTCTTGAAGAGGACGCCGCTGTCCTGCGCATATTCCAGCGCCTGCTCGGTGCGGAACTGGGGGTACAGCGCCTCGATCTCCCGGCAGCTCTGCAGAGCGCACTCGTTGCGGCGCTGGCGCATGATGTCGCAGTGCCGGCGCAGGGCAGGGCAGTCGAGGTCGGGCCAGAAGGTCAGCAGGTGGACGCGGTGGCTGCGCTCGAAGTCGTAGCCGGTGAGCTCGGCGGCGGGGATGAGCCGCACGCCGTCCTGCACCGGGTGGTCGTAGGCGTACTGGGCGCTGAATGTGGTATCGTGGTCAGAAAGGGCCAGAGCGCTCAGCCCCAGCCGCGCTGCCATCAGGGGCAGGCGGTGGATGGGGACAGAGCCGTCAGAACAGGTGGAATGAGTATGAAGGTCGCCAGCCATAAGTTACTTTCCCTCGATTTTTATAGATTTCTGCGATTAGTGTACCACAAAAATCATTGGGGAACAAGGGAGCCTTACACGGCCTTGCCGCCCACCGTGAGCGTGGAAGAACGGATGTGGTGGGTGAGAACGACTTCGGCGTCCTCGCCGCCCATGGCCAGCAGCTCGTCCAGCGAGAGGGTGGTGGAGCAGAGGATGGTCTGGAAGGTGATGGTCTCGATGCCCTCAGCCCGCAGCTGACGCAGCGCGGCCAGCGAGATGCGGAAGGAGGCTGTGAGCCGTCCGACGCAGACGGTGAGGGTGTTGCCGCTCTGGGTGCTGGTGTAGGAGATGCGCTGGCCGTCCTTGTCGGTGACAGTCAGGCCGGGGAGGGAAGAGACGGGTGCGGACGGGG
>OHLX01000097.1_pt1 | contig 56502 bp, 65 predicted proteins | sample 1569241 | NCBI WGS metagenome assembly OHLX01 (sample SAMEA3879521, study PRJEB24766) | human gut metagenome | biome: human-associated habitat; feature: feces | place: USA | collected 1985/1987 | reverse complement strand
TATTTCGTCGACCGTCATGGTGGGGTAGTGCTCGGCTGCGTTTCCGTTGCAGCCCTTGTCCGAGTAGCTCCACGGCGGGTCTGCGTAGATTATGTCGTATTTTTTGTCCGGGAATGGTATCACAGTTTTCCCTCCTTTTTGAGCTCTTTCTTTGCCTTGGAGATCAGCCACGCCCTGATGCACCTCTCGCAGGTGGCCTCGTCCACATAAACGCGGCGGCATTTCTCGACGGAGTCATGGCGGCACAGGCCGTCGGCCTGCATGATCTTGGCCGCTATCTTCACAGCCCTGCTGTCGACGGTGTCCTTCATGGCTTTACCTCCCCGACGATGATGGTGGCAGGCTGCTCTCGGATCATCTTCTTCAGGCGCTCGAGCTCCTCGGGGCTCAGGTCTTTCACAGTGATGGACTCCGGCGGCAGCTTGTCGAGGAACTTCACGAAGCCGGCCACGACTGGCACCTTGTAGGGCAGCAGCTCTGCCCGGGTCATGTACTTGCGGCCGTAGGTGTCGGCCATGTCCCTCCAGACAGGCCACGGGACTCGGTAGCACTCAGTCAGGCCCATGGAGACGAGGACGAAGGTGACGGCGCCGAGCTTGTGGTGGTGCTCGAGGTCGTCCTGCTGCTCTTTGGTCAGCCGCTTGAACTCGATGCGGTCGTCGTCCGTGTGCTTGGCCTCGAAGTAGATGCTCCGGCCGCCCTTCAGCGTGCCTCCGTAGTCCGGCTGGGCCTGCTTGGTGTAGCAGGCGAGGAACTGGCCCTTGCGGTTTTTCGGGCCGAGGGGTTTCATGGGCTCCGGCGTCTTTTCAATCTTAGCGAGCCCCCGGTCGCGGTAGTAGTCGCAGGAGCCGGAGATCATCGCCTCGAAGTAGTTGCCGGCAGCCCGAGCTCGCTGGCCTCTGAGCTGTGCCATCATGTGCTTCTCGGCCTCATAGGGCGTCGGGTCGTTGTAGCCCTCGGCGTTTTTTCTCGGGTTGTCCATGGCGATCACCCGCCGATCTCGAGCCGGCTGCCCGGGTTATCCTTCAGGCGCTCCGCGAGGTCGAAGATGATGCGGCCGTCCAGCTCGACGGTGATGGGCCCGTGGTTGAGGTGCTCGTTGCAAATTGCCAGCGCCCTGAAGGCCGGAATGTGCAGGACTACGCTGCCGGCGTCCTTCGGCTCCTCGTCCTTCTTCTCGGGCTCTCCGATCTCGCTGATTGCCTCGTACCCGTTGCGCACGGGGATCCCGCGCTCCCGGGCCAGCTCGATCTCGGCGGCCATGCCGGCGGTCGGGCAGTCGAGGCCGAAGGCCCACAGCTCGTCACACATGAGCACCAGCTCGCGGCCGATGCTCATGCCCAGCTCGCGCTCGGCCGGGACGGTGTCGTCCATGAACTGCGTGAGGTAGATGTGCGGGGTAACAGGGATGCAGCCGCGCTCCACGGCGGCCCGGCTGAACTCCTTGGCCCGCTGGATGTTGTTCTCGTAGTCCCCGCGGCACGGGGAACAGATGTAGACCTTTTTCATGGGGTTATGTCCTCCTTATGCGTGAGCACTTTGGCCCATCGCTTCTTGTACTCGGCCGGCGGCTGCTTCTCAGGAAAGAGCGAGAGCTGCGTCGGCCTTCCTGCGTATCTCTGCTTGTTCCACCTTGGCTTTCCGGCCTTCTCGGCCTCCAGCGTCCAGCCCGCCGCCTTCAGGCTTGTCCCGGGCTCGCTCTGGAGCGTGAAGGTGATGATCTTGCCGTAGCCCTCGCGCTTCGCCCGACGGGCGCAGGCGGCGTATAGTGCCGAGCAGGCGTTTCTCGTTCCATCGGTGCAGAGGCGCGTCACCTCGAGCGTGTTGCCGTCATCCAGCCGGCGGCCGGTTGGGCGTCCCACGATGGCGACGCCGCAGAGGCGGCCGTCCTTGAAGGCTGCGAGGCTCCATTTGTGCCCGACGACTCTGCCATGGTGACGGTGCACGGCCTCGACATAGGCGTTGGCCTGCTTCAGCGTCGTGGGCTTGACCTCGATCACCTGCTGCGCCAGCTCTGGCCTGTGAGGGTGATGGCCCTGCACATTTCCATGAGCCGGTCGATGGTGGCCCGGGCGGTCATGTCGTCCCGAGTCTCCCGGGGTGTCATGCGCTCGATCAGGGCCTCGGTGTCGTAGTTGGTGGTCACTATTGTCGGCAGGTATGCCTCATAGCGGCCGTTGATGATGTTGTAGACCGTGGAGATCGCCCACTCGGTCGGCGGCTCCTTGCCGATGTCGTCGATGACGAGCAGCGGGACGGTCTTGTAGATCTTCAGCACGCTGCCCTCGTCGGTGTCGCGCTTGGAGAATGTGCGCTTGATGCGCTCCAGCAGGTCGATCATGGTCATGCAGACGACCGGCCGGCCCTGCGCGATCAGGTGGTTGGCGATGGCTGCGGCGAGGTGTGTCTTGCCGGTGCCCGGCGGGCCTGCGATGAATAGGCCGTTGCGGCCGGGCTCGGGAGCCCCGGGCCGGGGCAGCAGGGTGTCGAAGCTGTCGGCGTACCTGCGGGCCGCTGCGGCTGCGCGCCGGTTGTCGTCGGTGATCTGGAAGGTGTCGAAGGTGCGCCGCAGGAAGCGGTCGCCCATGCCCGACTCGCCGATGATGCGGTTGATGCGCTCCCGCATTTTGCGCTCGGCCTCGGCCTTGCGGTTTGCCTCCTCCTCGGCGGCCTTGGCGGCCTTTTCCTCCTCGTAGGCTTTCACGGCCTGCGGGCAGGTGCACCTCTCGGCCCCGTAGGGCGGCCAGATGATGCGGTCGCCGAACTTGAAGCCCTTGTGGTAGCGCATGGCCCCGCAGAACTCGCAGGGGACAGGAGCCGGGGTGTCGGGCAGGTCGGCGACGCGCTCGTCGTTGCTCCAGATCCAGCGGTCGCCGTCGTCACTGGTCTCCGTCGTCGTCTGCCGGCTTGAAGCCCTTGCCCCAGTTTCGGCCGGCGTCTGCATCCCGCCGAGGATCTCGCTGATAGCCTTCACCTGTGCTCACCTCCTCGCCGTTCTCCCAGTAGCCGCCGTTGAGCCATGTGGCCGGGTTGGGGATAAAGCGGCCATTATCCCGGCGCCACTGTTCGGAGTGCTTCTGAGCGTTGACGGCCTGCATGATGGCCTCATGCAGCTCGGCCGTCGGCTTGATCTTTCTCCACGCCTTGAGGGCGTACTGCTTGCCGACTTTCTTGGGGTAGGCGTTCCAGAACTCGTCAAACCTGACCTCGATGGGCGACTTCTTCCCCGCTCCATCCCCCTCGTCTGAGGGGGTAGGGGGTGTTACTCTCCCTTTCTTTTCTCTACTCTGGTCTACTCTACTCTTGCCGCCGGTCGTTGGCGTGGCGTCCGGCGGTTGTCCGGCGGTCGGTGTCTGGTCGTCCGGCGTATCGTCCGAGGACGAAGCGGCGGCAGCACGGCGGCGGGCCGACCGTTCTTTCTCGGCCTGCCGTTGGTCGATCAGCTTGCCGGCGTACTCGTACCAGTCGTGGATCTCGAGGGCGCCGTCCTCGTTTTCGTCGATCCATCCGGCCCGGATCAGCGTCTCGGCCAGCTTTTCGGGCTCTCCGTCCCACTGTGCCGCCCGGGCGATCATGCGCGGGGTGATGCCGGCGAGGTCTCCCTTGGGGGCGTTATCGAGGGCCCACAGCCAGAAGGAAACAAGCAGCCCCATCATGTGCGGCGGGGTGATCTCCAGCTCGTCGGCGGCGTCAAAGAGCTTGCGGTGGTCTTTGAGCGTCTGATGCACTTGCAGCCATGCCACGGTCGTCACCTCCTTCTATGCGGTCGCGTTTCTTTGGCTTGGTTTTGGTCGGCCGCCGGTTGTCCGGCGGTCGCTTAGAAGGGCAGATCCCCGCCATCGTCGTCCACCTCGGTGAAGTCTCCCGAGCTGTCCGGGTAGCCGCCGGCGTCTGCGAAGTCGCCACCGCTGCTCTGGCCGTCCTTCTTGCTGTCGCAGAAGTGGACAGAGTCGACGGTGATCTCGGTGGCCTTGCGGTGGTTGCCGTCCTTGTCGTCATAATTGCGGCTGGTGATCTCGCCCTCCACGAGGACGAGCCGGCCCTTGCTGAGGTACTTGCTGACGAACTCGGCCTGCGCACGCCACGCGACGCAGTCGATGAAGTTGGTGATCTTCTGGCCGTCCTTGGTCTTGCGGCCGGTGTCGCTGGCGAGCCGGAAGCTGGTGATCGCCACGCCGCTCGGGGTGTGTCTGAGCTCAGGGTCGGCCGTCAGCCGCCCTTGCAGTCCTGTGTGGTTATACATCAGCCTTGACCTCCTTGCTGGTTATGCTGCGCGGCAGCGGCGTCGAGAGAGTTGCAGATCTCGTCGTACTCCTGCCGGCTCAGTGTGGCCGGATCCTGCTTTTTGTACTTCTCGAGGATCCGGGCGTTGGTGCGCTCCTTGCTCATGCCGGCGGCCTCTGCCTTCTTGTAGAGGCGGCTGAGCTGCGCGTCGGACAGTCGGCCGGAGCCCTGCCCCTGCCGCTGCTGGCCCTGTCTGGAGCCGCCAGAGGTGCCCCCGGGGCCCTTGCCCTGCGCGCTGAAGTCGCTGTTGTCGGGGTCGTCCTCGCCTTGGTCGATGCTGAACTTCTCGAACAGGTAGTATTTCAGGGCATAGGTGTGGGCGGCGCCCTTGGCCTTGGCCGGGTCGTCGTTCCAGCCGAGGGCGTGGACGACGGCCTCCAGCGTCTCGTCGTCGTTGTCGAGGTTGATCCAGCGGATCGTCAGGTCGGCCTCGTAGAGGAACATGAGCTTGTCGCCGTTGTAGGTCTTGGTCTGCATGGTGATCCAGTAGACCGGGTCGCCGTTCTCTGCGTAGCGCGTGGCCTTCTCGCCGACGACCTCGAAGTCGACGCCGAGCTCGTTCATGATGGGGGTGATTTTCTCCCACACGTCGTAGATCTTGGCGTACTTGTATTTGACGCCTTCGCTGTGCTTCTTCTTGACGATCTCCGGGCAGGCTTTTCGCATTTCCACGAGCTTCTGCCGGAGCGTCAGACAGCGGGCCTCGATGGGAGGGGCCGCAGCAGCGGCCGCCTCCGGCTTTTTGGTCTCAGTTGCCATGTGGCACCTCCTTTAGATGTCGACCGTGAAGGTGGCCGGGGTCTCGTAGGCCGTGACGCCCTCCACGATCTCGCCGGTGCTCTGGATGGTGGCGATCTCGCCGGTGTAGGCGAGCAGCTTCTTCAGCTCGCCCCACTTGGCCGACTCCTCGACCTTGACGAGGTCGCCGTAGCCGTTTTCGCGCAGCCACGGCACCAGCTTGGCGTCGTCGACCGTAGCCTTGACGGTGCCCTTCTTGAGGGTCAGGGTGCCGGAGAGCAGCCGGTATTTCTCGGTCGTCTTGGTGGTCTTGTGTGGCACGGTGTTGAAGAAGTCGGCGAGGCAGGAGGTCAGGAAGGCGGTGCCGTTCTCCATGCGCCGGCGGGCGGCTTCGACCTTCTCCTCGATGGCCGCCTTCTGCTGGTCGGCCAGATCCTTCAGGCGGTTGTACTCGCTGCGCTCCTCGGCGATCTTGCGGATGGCCCAGTCGGCACAGCGGTCGTCGGTGATGCGGAAGGGGGCGCGCTCGCCCTGCTCCACGGTGCCGAGGTCGACCTGCTCCAGCTCGTCGAGGGTGACGGCTGGCAGCACCTCGGCCGGGGCCTCTGCGGCGATGGCTGCGGTGGTTTTATCGCTCATTGTGGTTCTCCTTTCTGTCTGGCGCGCTGGCCTTAAAGGTCAGCATGACGCCGCAGGTGATGGGCTTGACGCTCTCGAGTTCGACGGTGTAGCCGTTGCGCAAGTGCAGGATCTCGCCCGGCTTCATATCAGTTGCGGGTCTCATTCGTTTGGGCTCCTTTCTGCGAAAAAGCGATGGCCGCCGACTTCTGCGACGAAGATCTGGCTCTCATGCCAGTCGCTCGTCACGAGGGCGGGGTTATAGAAGTACATGACAGGGGCGTCGATGGCGACCTCGCCGCGGTCAAATACGGCCGCGACGGCGTCCTTGACGCTCTGTGTGGGGTCGGGGCGGTTGCTGGTGTAGCTGTAAATCACGACGGCCTCAGAGGGCTGCACGCCCTCCTTCTCGGCGGCGTTGAGAATACACTGAGCGACCAGCATTTGCCCCTCGAAGCTCTCGCCGCCAGACTCGGCCATGACGACACGCTCCACGGTGTCGCGCTCGCTGGCGCTGAGGTAGAAGCGGACGGGCGCCTCGGTCGGCTCCGGCGTCTGCGTACTCGCTGCGGGAGTCGTGACGACGACCGCCGGTTGCTCTGCGGTCGGCTCCGGGATCTCCGTGGCATTTTCACGGCCTCCGGCGATGGTCGAGATGACTGCGCCGATGCCGGCCACGATGACGGCAGCCGTCAAAAGGACGGCCGCCTGCCGGATCCGGGCCTTGGCACGGCGCCGGCGGCGTGTTATACTTTGGGTGCGGGATCCGTGTGCTGGCGAGCTATCGGATGTTCTCGCGGGGGTCGCCCGGTTGCAGCGGGCGGCCCTTTCTTTTGTTGCTTCCATGGGTTTCTCCTTTCACTGGCCCCGGGCCGCCATGAGGGCCTCACAGGCCGCGAGGGTGTAGTCGCTGAATGCGGTCTCCCTGACGGTGTCGGCGGTCAGCAGGACGAGGTACTCGTCGTTGTAGTAGTCGATCTCCGGGCTGCGCTCCCGGCAGAGGTCGAGCTTCCTGCGGGCGTAGGGCTCGGAGCGTTCCCACAGGCTGTCGGGGATCCAGCGGCCGAGGTGTTCCTCGACGCGCTCGCGCAGCTCCTCGCTCGTGATAGTGATGGCCGGGGCCATGTTCTTCACCTCCGTGACATCCGGGCCGGGAGCGTCTGCTCAGGGCGCGTGATGCTCTTGTTGAAGCCCTGCGGCTCATAGCGCACGCCGGTGATCCGGCGGCCGCTGACGCCGTACTTGGGGTTATAGCCGAACAGGTTGACGTAGCTGCCGAGGTCGTCCCGTTCCTCGTCCATGGCCTTCAGCACCTCGAACAGGGCGAGCACGTCGTCGATGGCCCGGTGGCTGTTCTGCACCTTGTCCTCCAGCTCGTAGGCGAGGATCGCGTTGGCGAGCTTGTGAGGGTAGGGGCGGCGGTCTTTGTAGACCGTCAGGCTGTCCAGCCAGTCGAGGTGGCCGGGCTTGAAGCCCCGCAGCAGCTCCCGCAGAAAACAGGCGTCAAACTGCGCATTGTGGGCGACCATCAGGACGGGGCCGGGCTTGACCAGCTTGAGGAAGCGGCTGACGGCCGTGCCACTCTGCACGCCCTCGGCCTCCAGTAGCCGGTCGGTGATGCCGGTGAGGGTGACGATGTTCTCGGGAAGCTGCTCGCCCTCCGGCAGCTTGATGAAGGTGTCCATCTTCCCGGCGATCCGCATGGCCCCGGCCGCTGTGCGCTCCACGCGCAGGGCGGCGAGCTCGATGATCTGGTCGTCCTCCGGGTTGAGGCCGCTGGTCTCCGTGTCGAAGATGACGAGGGCCTTGTAGCGGTCGAACAGGCTGGCGAGGTTACTCATGGGGCACCTCCTTGATGGTGCCGCAGCGGCACTTTGCGGGCTCGCCAGTCGTGAGCCACTCGAGCCAGCAGCGTTCACAGCTCGTACAGTCACAATGTACCTCGCCGGTCGGCGGGTGGCCCGTGGCGAGCACCTTGGCGATCTCCTCAGCCGTAGCCGTGCGCATGAAGTCGAGGCCGGTCTGCTTACTCATGGGCCGCCTCCATTTCCCGGGCCGCCCGCAGCTTCCCGAGTAGGAAAGAGACCTCGGCCGTGAACTGCTCCCCGGTGGCGTAGGAGCCGCCGAACTGCTCGACCAGCTCCGCGACGATGGTGCCGGCCTCCTGCGGGCCGATGCCGGTGTCCTCGCTGTCGACGGAGATCAGGAGATCGGAGTCCAGATAGCAAGCGGGGCGCAGGCCGCCGTTGCCGAAGTAGGCGCTGTTCCCGTACAGCGCGCCACCGCCCCTGACGCGGCGGGCGCTATGCTCGTACCCATTGGCAGCCGTGCTGTATGCGGTAGAGAGCCAGTACCAGTCATCCACCAGAGGGATGACATCGCGGTTGCGACGGTACTGATCGACCGTCAGCGAGAAGATGGTGACGGTGCAGGTGCCGTAGTCCTTCAGGCCGTCGTCGGCGGTCAGGTCGAGCTCGGTGGTGAGGAAGGCGTGCGGGCCCTTTACGGCGTCGATCAGGTTGTCGAGGTAGGGGCCGTTCATCCACTCTTTGCTGCTGGAGATGGCGAAGTTGTTGCGGTTGTCCTCGTCGAAGGGCTTGTCCGGGATCACCTCGAGGCGCAGACAGAGGGTGCGGCCGGCGGGATCGTGCTCCAGCACCACCCACTTCTCGCCGGCGTAGGGGAACACGGTGCCGCGGGCGGCAGTCTTGAGGGCTTTCTTCATGGTTTTGCTCCTTTCGTTGTCTGCGGCCGGTCGTTCTGGCCGGGCCGCTGGTTGGGTAGTGTCTCGCCGGCGCGCAGCCGGCTCTCACAATGCGGGCAGATGTAGCCGCCGCGGGGGATCTGCTGGTATATGCTCACATTCCAGTAAAGCCCGCAGCCGACGCACTTGAACTTCACGAGCTCCCACCTCCTTCCGAAGCCAGCGCAGCGAAGAAGGCCCGCCGGATGCGGTTGCGGTATTTCTTGCGGACGCGAGCCCGCTTCGCATGGAGGGCGTAGTGGCGCCACTTGGGAGGCGCACGGCACAGCAGGAAGTCGTCGAAGGCTCGGCCGATGGTGTTTACGATGGTCTTGGCGGCCCATACGGCCCACTCGATCATGCGGTTGATGGCCTCGATGATGTTGTCGAAGGCGTCGAGGATCCGCTGCACGGCCTCCGGGCTGAGCTTCATGCTGCTGGCGGCCTCTGCGACGCGCTCGACGGCCTCCTCGGTGGCGTTGGGGTAGTGGTCGGCCACGACCTCGACGAGGGCAGCGTGGGCGTCTCTGGCCCGCTGTGCGGCCTCATAGTCGGCGACCGTCATGCTGCCGTCGTAGGTGTAGGGGTTGCTCTCGTCCTCCGGGCCCTCGACCAGCCGCTCGCTGAAGGGGAGGCCGGCCTCGGCCGCCTGCTGCCGGGCCGCCTCAATGTCGGCCCGGGCCTGCGTGAGGGTGTCGTCGTCGGCGAGGGCATTGGTGCCCCGCTCGTAGTGCCAGCGGATGCCGGCGGCGATGTCGTCGATGGTCATGTCGCCGAAGTGGCCGAGGTAGTAGCCGTTCAGGGCCACAGCCCGGGGGTCGAGGCGCAGAGCCTCGAGGGCGTCGTTGATGTCGTCGGTCTCCCACTCGTTGTTGCCGAGGTCGCTCCAGACGGTCAGGGCGTGCCACGAGCGGCCGGTGCGGTAGACGATTACCCAGCCGATCCCGTCGCGGATCTCGCTGGCGTACTCCCGGGCGACTTCTTTCAATGCTGCCATGCTGGCGCCTCCTCTCTGATGATACGGGCGACCGTGACGAGGTCGTCGATGTCGTGCTTGGTGATGTAGGTGTCAGCCTCGGAGAGCCCGAGGTGCCGCAGCAGCGGCTCGGGCCCGTCCATCAGGAAGGTGTGGACGGCCACGGCGTTCAGCCGGTAGACCGTCACCTCCACGATGCAGCGGCCGCCGTCGTCCTCCAGCTCGGCCGGGAAGGAGGCCCGGCAGAGCAGCGAGGCGTCAAACTTCGGGGCGGCCGTCGCGGCCGGCCCCGTCGTGATGTCCTCGACGAACCGCTCGAAGGCTTTGCGAGGGATAGAGCTGCGGTACCTTTCGAGGAGCTCGTCGGAGAGGGTGAGGATCGTGTTGCTTTTCATTCCTGCGCCCCCTTACTTGTACTCGTGGATCAGTGTCCTGAAGTGGAAACACTGGATGTTGTAGCCGCCGGCGCCTATGGTCTGGATTTTTGCCTTTCCTTCAGTGCCCTCGATGTAGCCGTTGATGTCACCCTCGGGGCCGATACGGAGAGCAGTTGCGTCTGTAATGGTGCCGACGGTGCTCATGATGCGGCCGATCAGGTCGAGCAGCTTAGCCCGCTTTTCCTCCTCCATCGTTCGCTCGAGCCACGCCTCGCGCTCCTGCTCATCATGGATCTCCAGCAGCCTGAAGGTGACACCATCGCCTTCGCCCTTGAGTTTCCTCTGGATCTGATAGTAGTCCAGACCGCGCTCGTGCAGGAACTCGTCGACGTCCTTGCGGGGCCAGAGGTTTGCGAGGTCGTAGTCCGTCACCTCGCGGCCCTCGTAGAGTTTCCGCGCCCTCTCGAGGGAGGGGAGAGTCTGGAGGGCTTCGAGTCTGGCGGCTCGTTCCTGAGCCTTCAGATCCTTGCGGAACTCGATGACGTCGATCCGTCTCTGGCGGTAGTAGGCGATTGCGTGCTGCTTCCAATTTTCGAGGAAGTCCTTCAGGATCTCCGGCGCGTTGGCCTCGAGATAGTCGTCGGCGGTGATGCGCTCGTCGAGCTTCTCCTTCCAGTTGTTGAGGATCTTCTCAGCCTCCTCGAGCTTTCTCTTTGCGCTCTCGATGTCGTCCTTTTTGATGCTGATGTCGAACTTGTCGGCGCCCTTCTGGATCAGTTTGGCGAGCTGCTCCCGGTGTTTCTTTAAGACGGCCTTACGCTTGGCGACCTTCGCCTCCGCGTTGATGACCTTCTCTCTGAGGTCGTTCTGAGTCATGTGTCTGCTCCTTTCGTTTTGGCCCGGCCTCGGCCGGGGTGCTTGGCTATCAGCAGCAGGCGAAGATCGCGGCGATCTGCGCCTTGGTGGCCCGCTGGAAGCTGGAATAAAAAACACGACCTCCGACTTCTTGATTGATGGCATAGTGGCCGTCGGCGTAGCGTTTAATAAGCCACACCTTTCGGGTGTTCCACTTGTCCACCTTTCGTGTCAGGGTCGTGTTGTTCTTTCTGCTTCTCATGCTGAGCACTCCTTTCTTCGGCCCGGCTGTGCCGGGGGTTCTTGGCTGTTTGGCTTTGCGACCGCTTTCTTGCCTCTGCGCTTGAAGCTCTCACGGAGCCGCCTCTCGGCCAGCTCTGCGCTGTACCCCTCGCGCTGGTTTGCGTCCAGCTCGCCGGTCGCGCCGCGCTGGAGCTCCTTGTAGATCGTGGTGTAGTGGACGGAGAGGCGGGCCGCGATGTCGGCCGGCCGGTCTCCGATCAGGTGCCACGCCTCGATCTTCTTCCTGTCCTCGAAGGTCAGGTAGCGGTATTTTCCCGTCGGTCTCACCTCCGTCTTTTGGGGTCGATATAAAAAGAAAAATGCACAGGCGACTCATGTGAGTCTCTGTGCATTTAATAATAATGGGGGCGTTTTTGCGGATCTGTAAAAATTTTTCTTGCTTTTTACGTTGGTTTCTGTTATACTAGCCCTGTTACCGCGATACGGGGCTGGGAGTATGCCCACTCGGGAGTACCGTTTTCCCGCTGCTGTGTCGCTGGCAAATAAAAATTTTATAAAGAGGTACTGTTACTATGAACAAGCAGGAAGTTATGGCCAAAGTCGCTCTGACCGAGAAGGACACTGGCTCTCCCGAAGTCCAGGTCGCTCTGCTGACCGCTCACATCAACGAGCTGAACGAGCACCTGAAGAAGAACCCTAACGATCACCACAGCCGCCGTGGTCTGATGAAGATGGTTGGCCGTCGCCGCAATCTGCTGGCCTACCTCCAGAAGAAGGACATCGAGCGTTACCGTGCTCTGATCGCAACTCTGGGTCTGCGTAAGTAATAGAAAACAGAGGGCAGGTACCGCAAAGGGTGCCTGCCCTTTGCTCTTTTATGTTGGATTTTCCCTTGTATCCCAAGCACTGGAACAAATAGGCCGCTGCCGCGTGTTGCAGCAGTAAATCGAACGCCTGTGCGAAGCGGCACGGACGCTGGATTTATTGCTATGATGCGCGGCGGGCAGCCTTTTGGAATATCAAACGGACATAAGGAGGCAAACCAAATGGCAATCGAATTTGGTTCCCGCAAAGAAAACTTTGACAACTTCAAAGTTTACGAGACTACGCTGGCAGGCCGCCCCTTCAAGGTGGAGATGGGCAAGATGTGCGGCTTGTCCAACGCAAGCGCCCTCATCCGCTACGGCGAGACCTGCGTGATGTGCAACGTGGTCATGAGCCCCAAGCCCCGCGAGGGCGTCGATTTCTTCCCCCTGAACGTGGAGTACGAGGAAAAGCTCTACGCCGCAGGCCGCATCCCCGGCAGCTTCATGCGCCGTGAGGGCCGCCCCGGCGAGCGCGCCATCCTGACCAGCCGCGTCGTGGACCGTCCCATGCGCCCCCTGTTCCCGAAGGAGATGCGCAACGACGTCTGCATCACCATGACCGTCATGAGCCTGGACCCCGACTGCAGCCCTGAGATCGCCGGCATGATCGGCGCTTCTCTGGTCACCGCGGTGTCCGAGATCCCCTGGAACGGCCCCATCGGCGGCGTGCAGGTGGGTCTGGTGGACGGCGAGATCGTCCTGAACCCCACTCAGGAGCAGCGCAGGAAGAGCGACCTGGCCCTGACCGTCGCCGCCACCATGGACAAGATCGTCATGATCGAGGCCGGTGCCAATGAGGTCGATGAGGACACCGTGCTGAACGCCATCAAGGCCGCTCACGTGGAGATCAAGAAGATCATCACCTTTATCAACGGCATCGTGGCCGAGCGCGGCAAGCCGAAGATCGATTTTCAGGTCGTGGGCCTCGATATGGACGTGTTCCACGCCATCAAGGAGAAGTATCTCGACGACTTCAAGGCCGCCATGGATACCGACGACAAGAATGTGCGTGATGCCGCCCTGCTGCCCATCATGGACAAGATCGCCGAGGAGTACCCCGACCTGACCGAGGCCGACCTCGACCTCGTCAGCTACAAGATGCAGAAGTACGTCGTCCGCCGCTGGCTGCTGGACGAGGGCAAGCGCGTGGATGGCCGCGGCATCAACGAGATCCGCCCGCTGGCCGCAGAGGTCGGCATCCTGCCCCGTGTGCATGGCTCCGGTATGTTCACCCGCGGCCAGACTCAGGTGCTCACCACCTGCACCCTCGGCGGCACCAAGGACAACCAGCTCATGGATGACCTGACCGACGAGCAGACCAAGCGCTACATCCACCACTACAACTTCCCGCCGTACTCCGTCGGCGAGGCCCGCGCACCCCGCAGCCCCGGCCGCCGCGAGATCGGCCACGGCGCACTGGCGGAGCGCGCTCTCCTGCCTGTGCTGCCCTCTCTGGAAGAGTTCCCCTACACCATCCGCTGCGTGTCTGAGGTCCTCTCTTCCAACGGCTCCACCTCTCAGGCTTCCATCTGCGGCTCCACGCTGGCTCTGATGGACGCAGGCGTCCCCATCAAGGCTCCCGTCGCCGGCATCTCCTGCGGCCTCATCACTGAGGGCGACCGCTGGATGACCATGCTGGACATTCAGGGCGTCGAGGACTTCCACGGCGATATGGACTTCAAGGTCGGCGGCACCCGCAAGGGCATCACCGCCATCCAGATGGATATTAAGATCGACGGCCTGACCTACGACATCATCGCCGAGGCCTTCGAGAAGTGCCGCAAGGGCCGTCTGTACATCCTCGATGAGATCATCAAGCCCGTCATCGCAGAGCCCCGCCGCGAGCTGAGCCGCTGGGCCCCCAAGATGTTCAGCATGATGATCCCCACCGATAAGATCAAGGACGTCATCGGCAAGGGCGGCAAGGTCATCCAGGACATCTGCGCCACCTGCAACTGCAAGATCGACGTGCAGGAGGACGGCCATGTCTTCGTCTCCGCCGTGGATCAGGAGGACGCAAAGCGCGCCATCTTCACCATCAGGACCATCGTGGAAGACCCCGAGATCGGCGCCATCTACAAGGGCAAGGTCACCCGTCTGATGAACTTCGGTGCCTTCGTCGAGATCGCTCCGGGCAAGGAGGGCCTCGTCCACATCTCCAAACTGGACACCAAGCGTGTCGAGCGCGTGGAGGATGTTGTCGCTGTGGGTGATGCCATCGTCGTCAAGGTGACGGACATCGACCAGCAGGGCCGCATCAACCTGAGCCGCCGCGACGCCATTCTGGCTCTCGAAGCCAAGAAGGCACAGCAGGAGCAGGGCTGATAGATAGCTTCTGAATATGCCCCCGCGCACACAGCGCGGGGGCATATTTTGTCTCATGGGCGAAGGAGCTTCAATTCCCTACTGAAAAAGTTTGTTTTAGGGGGTTGACAAATCCCGTCGAGGCGAGTACAATAAACGCAATATCACTAAAATGGCTGTGAAGAGAAGAGTAAGCTTTCGCATGAGCCTTACCAGAGAGCCCGGCAGGTGGAAAAGGGCAGGAAACAGGGAGCCGAAAATGGTCTCGGAGCTGCGCGGACGAAGAGCAAGAGCACTAGTCCGCGACGGGTGCGCCCGTTAAAGCGTCCGGCTGTAAGCAGGAAAATCCTGCCGCAGTTTTGAGGCAGTGTCCGCGAGGATGCTGTGAACCAAGGTGGTACCACGGAAGTTTCAAAGCCTCCGTCCTTGTGCAGCGCATGGCTGGCAGGGACGGAGGCTTTTTTGATGCTTCCGTTCAAGGCGGGCGCGGACTGTGCCGCGCCGCCGCTGTACATTATATCTATCCAATAATAGAGAGGGAAAAAACTATGATTACTCGTCGTGATTTTCTGAAAGTTACCGGTGTCGCAGCCGCTGCTGCTGCCCTGACCGCCTGCGGCGGCTCTTCTTCCACCGCAAGCTCTGCTGCTTCCAGCACTGCCGCTTCTTCTGAGGCTGCTTCCGCTGCAGCAAAGCTGGACAAGGTGAAGGTCGCTGTCCCCAACGACACCACCAACGAGGCCCGCGCTCTGACCCTGCTGGAGAAGAACGGCTTTTTCAAGCTGAAGGCTGACGCCGGCCTGACCGCCACCAAGAACGACATCGAGGAGAACCCCCTGAACGTCACCGTCGATGAGGTCGAGGCTGCTCAGGTCCCCAACGTCCTGCAGGACGAGGACTACGCTGTCATCAACTCCAACTACGCCATCTCCGCTGGTCTGGACCCCATGACCGACGCTCTGGCAATGGAGGACGGCTCTTCTGCTTACGTCAATGTTCTGGTCTGCAAGGAGGGCAACGAGAACGAGCCCAAGATCAAGGCCCTCGTCGCCGCTCTGCAGAGCCAGCAGGTCAAGGACTTCATGGATGAGAACTACAAGGGCGCTGTCGTCTCCGTCGTCGAGAACCCGACCGATGGCTATGACCCTTCCATCGACTACGAGGCACTGAACGGCGAGACCGTCAGCTGCGCTGCTACTCCCGCTCCCCACTGCGAGGTCCTGGAGGTCTGCAAGGACATTCTGGCCGCTAAGGGCATCACTCTGGACATCCAGGAGTACGACGACTATGTGATCCCCAACACCATCGTCGAGGACGGCCAGTGTGACACCAACTACTTCCAGCATCAGCCGTATCTGGACAACTTCAATAAGGAGAAGGGCACCCATCTGGTGACCGTCGCCGGCATCCACGTCGAGCCCATGGGCATCTACGGCGGCAAGCAGGACAGCCTGGCACCCATCGTGGGCTGAGCTTTACCAACTAAGGAGTAAATCGTGATCGAGATCAAACACCTTTCCAAGACCTTCCAGATGAAGGACGGCGCGGTGAATGCGCTGAAGGACATCGACCTGACCATCCCCGATGGCTCCATCTACGGCATCATCGGTATGTCGGGCGCGGGCAAATCCACGCTGGTGCGCTGCATCAATCTGCTGGAGCGCCCCACCGAGGGCAGTGTCGTCATCGACGGCACCGCGATGGAGACCCTGTCTCCTGCAGCCCTGCGTGAGCGCCGCCGCGACATCACCATGATCTTCCAGCAGTTCAATCTGCTGATGCAGCGCAGCTGCCTGAAGAACATCTGCTTCCCGATGGAGCTTGCGGGCGTGAAGAAGGCCGATGCCGAAAAGCGCGCCAGGGAGCTGCTGGAAATGGTGGGCCTGCCCGATAAGGCCAATGCCTACCCGGCCCAGCTCTCCGGCGGCCAGAAGCAGCGCATCGCCATTGCCCGTGCGCTGGCCACCAACCCCAAAGTCCTGCTCTGCGATGAGGCCACCAGTGCGCTGGACCCCAACACGACCCACGCCATCCTGACCCTCATCAAGGACATCAACAAGAAGCTGGGCATCACCGTGGTGGTCATCACCCACCAGATGAGCGTTGTGGAAGAGATCTGCGACTCCGTCGCTATTCTGGACGGCGGCGTGGTCGTGGAGCAGGGTGAGGTGCGCGAGATCTTTGCAAATCCCAAGACGGCTGCGGCCAGGCGCCTCGTCGCCCCCAACGGCGGCAGCGCAGCCCGCGACCTCTCGAGCTTTGCGCCCGACGATCACGTGGTCCGTGTTACGTTCAATGGTTCGTCCGCCGCAAAGCCGCTGGTGGCGAGCCTTGCTGCGGAGAAGGGCATCCTCGTGTCTGTGCTCAGCGCCGACACCCGCGATCTGAGCGGCCAGTGCTACGGCTCCATGCTGCTCAAACTTCCCCGCGATACCGAACAGGCAAAGCAGGCTGCGGCCTATATGCGCAGCCAGAATGGTGTGACCGTTGAGGAGGTGACCGGAGAATGAGCTTTGCAGATTATGGCTTCGCCATTTGGGAGACGTTCTACGTGACCGTCCTCTCCACGGCATTTTCTCTGGTCCTGGGCCTGCCGCTGGGCGTTCTGCTGGTGGCTGGCGATAAGGATGGCGTCCTGCCCCTGCCGGGCTGGCTGATGCACATCCTGAACATCGTCATCAACATTCTGCGCAGCGTGCCGTTCCTGATTTTGATGATCTGCGTCTTCCCACTGACCCGTACCATTGTGGGCACCACCGTCGGCACCAAGGCCACCATCGTTCCGCTGGTGGTCGCAGCCTTCCCCTTCGTGGCCCGTCTGGTGGAGACCAGTCTGCGTGAGCTGGACGAGGGCGTCGTGGAAGCTGCCCAGAGCATGGGCGCGACTCCCTTCCAGATCATCACCAAGGTCATGATCCCCGAGTGTCTGCCCGGCCTCATTTCCAGCATGACCACTGCCCTGACGACCATCCTCGGCTACTCGGCCATGTCCGGCGTCATCGGCGGCGGCGGTCTGGGCAAGATCGCTCTGTCCTACGGCTACTACCGCTACCAGACCAACATCATGATCGTCTGCGTCGTGCTGCTGGTGCTCATGGTGCAGGTGTTCCAGACTGTCGGTACCTTCTGGGCGACCAGGAGCGATAAGCGCTTGCGGAAGTGAGAAAAGCCTCTCCCTTTGGGAGAGGTGTCACCGAAGGTGACGGAGAGGGCAAGCCCGGTGCGATGGAGCCGCCGCACAGCGATAGGCAGTATCTTCGCCAGAGAAATATTATCGCTGTGTCCGTGCTTCTCTGTCAGCGTCCTAGCCCTCTCAGGCGCATACGCGCCAGCTCTCCCAAAGGGAGAGCCTTTAGGTGCCTCCGGGCAGGGAATAAAATTTAACGAATCGATTCCCCGCAGGAGGCTCATGCTCCTGCGGGGAATTGTGCTATACAGACAAACCCAGTAAAGGAGTATGTTGCAATGAACCGTGATACCATCTGCGTGCAGGGCGGCTACACCCCCGGCAACGGCGAACCCCGCCAGATCCCCATCATCCAGTCCACTACGTTCAAGTACGCTACCAGCGAGGACATGGGCAGGCTGTTCGACCTCGAGGCCGACGGCTACTTCTACTCCCGCCTGCAGAACCCCACCTGCGATATGGTGGCGAAAAAGATCTGCGAGCTGGAAGGCGGCACCGCCGCCATGCTGACGTCCAGCGGTCAGGCCGCCAACTTCTTTGCGCTGTTCAATCTCTGCGAGGCAGGCGACCACATCGTGGCGTCCAGCACCATCTACGGCGGCACCTTCAACCTCATCTCCGTCACCATGAAGAAGATGGGCATTACCGCCACCTTCGTGGATCCGCTGTGCAGCGAGGAAGAGCTGGATGCCGCGTTCCAGCCCAACACCAAGGTCGTGTTTGGCGAGACCATTGCCAACCCTGCCCTCACCGTGCTGGACATCGAAAAGTTCGCCAAGGCCGCACACGCCCACGGCGTACCGCTCATCGTGGACAACACCTTCCCCACGCCGGTCAACTGCCGCCCCTTCGAGTGGGGGGCCGACATCGTGACCCACTCCACCACCAAGTACATGGACGGCCATGGCGCTGTGCTGGGCGGTGCCATCGTGGACAGCGGCAAGTTCGACTGGATGGCCCACGCCGACAAGTTCCCCGGCCTGTGTACTCCCGATGAGAGCTATCATGGCATCACCTACGCGGAGCGCTTCGGCAAAGAGGGGGCTTTCATCACCAAGGCCACCGCACAGCTCATGCGCGACTTCGGCTCGATGCAGTCCCCCATGAACGCCTATATGCTGAACCTCGGCCTTGAGAGCCTCCACGTCCGGATGCAGCGCCACTGCGCCAACGGCATGGCCGTTGCAAAGTTTCTTGAGGCTCACCCCAAGGTGGCCTATGTCAACTACTGCGGCCTCGAGTCCAGCCCCTACCATGCGCTGGCCGAGAAGTATCTGCCGAACGGCAGCTGCGGCGTCGTTTCCTTTGGCCTGGCCGGCGGCCGCGAAGCCGCCAGCACCTTTATGAAGGAGCTGAAGCTTGCCGCCATTGAGACCCATGTTGCCGATGCCCGCACCTGCTGCCTGAACCCGGCTTCCAGCACCCATCGCCAGATGAACGACGAGCAGCTGGCCGCTGCCGGTGTGCCTGCTGAGCTGGTGCGGATGAGCTGCGGCCTCGAGAGCAGCGAAGACCTCATCGCCGATATTGCACAGGCGCTGGATAAGATCTAAGAAACACGGTCAGCGCCATCTGCCGGTTTCGGCCCCTTCCCGTGAAAAAAGCGTCTCCGGATGCAGATAAAAACTTCCCGCTAAAACCGTCAAAAGGAGCAACGATGCTATGCCGCTGATCATCCCCAAGACTCTTCCCGCCTACGATGCCCTCTACGAGGAAAATGTCTTCGTCATGCACCGGGAACGGGCGCTCTCCCAGCACATCCGTCCGCTGGAGATCCTCATCCTGAACCTCATGCCGACCAAGATCGCCACCGAGACCCAGATCGCCCGCCTGCTGGCCAATACGCCCATTCAGGTCCACATGACCCTGCTGCAGACGGCCAGCCATGCGGCGACCCATGTCTCTGCGGCCCACCTCGAGGCGTTTTATAAGACCTTCGACGAGGTGAAGAACGACCGCTACGACGGTATGATCATCACCGGTGCGCCTGTGGAGAAAATAGACTTTGAACAGGTGGACTACTGGCAGGAGCTGTGCGAGATCATGGATTTCAGTGAGACGAACGTCTACTCCACCCTTCATGTCTGCTGGGGCGCACAGGCGGGACTTTATTACCACTATGGCATCCGCAAGCAGCTTCTCGACCAGAAGATGTTCGGCGTCTTCGAGCATAAAGTCACCCGTCCCTCGAACCCGCTGGTGCGCGGCTTCGATGAGGTGTTCTACGCCCCTCACAGCCGCCACACCGGCATCAGCCGGGAGGATGTGCTGAACTGCAAGGCCCTGCGCATCCTCGCCGAGAGCGATGAGGCCGGCCCCTTCCTGATGAGCACCGAGAATGGACGGCAGATCTTCGTCACCGGCCACCCGGAGTACGACAAGTATACGCTGGACGCCGAGTACAAGCGGGATGTCGGCAAGGGCCTGCCTATCGCGGTGCCAAAGAACTATTACCCCAACGACGACCCCGAGCAGCCGCCTCTCTTCCGCTGGCGTGCTCACGCACACCTGCTGTATGAGAACTGGCTGAACTACTACGTCTACCAGAACACGCCCTACGACCTGGGCGCTATCAGCAAGGTGGAGCACGAGGAAGAATAAAATCAGCCCTCTCCGTCTGGTGAGGAGGGGGCGTTTTTGCAAGGAGGATACTTATGGGAATCGAAGCAAAATGGAAGAGCCGGGGCATCCGGGTGGGCAAACTGCCCTGCGGGCCGCTGGACAAGATAAGCGATGTGCCGGGCGTGACGGTGGGCCACTGCACACTGGCGGACGGCGGCGTCCAGACCGGCGTGACCGCGCTGCTGCCCCATCAGGGCGATATTTTCCACGATAAAGTGATGGCGGCCAGCCATGTCATCAACGGCTTCGGCAAGACCACCGGCCTTGTCCAGATCGACGAGCTGGGGACGCTGGAAACGCCCATCCTCTTCACCAATACCCTCAGCGTAGGTACTGTGGAGACAGCGCTGGTGAAGTATATGCTGGATGAGAACCCCGACATCTGCGAGACCACCGGCAGCGTCAACCCGGTGGTCTGTGAGTGCAACGACAGCGGCCTCAACGACATCCGGGGCCTCCACGTCACAGAAGAAAATGTGTGGGCCGCGCTGGCCGACTGCCGCGCCGATTTCGCCGAGGGCGCTGTGGGCGCGGGCCGGGGAATGCGCTGCCACGGCCTGAAGGGCGGCATCGGCTCGGCCTCCCGTGTGGTGGAGCTGGACGGAAAACAGTACACCATCGGTGCGCTGGTGCTCTCCAACCACGCCGTCTTCGATGACCTCGTAGTGGCAGGAACCCCCATCCAGAGCCTGCTGGACGCCCACATCCCGCCCCACGAGGACAAGGGCTCCATCATCACGGTGCTGGCGACGGATATTCCCCTCAGTGAGCGCCAGCTGCGGCGGCTCTGCCACCGGGCGCTGGTGGGCCTGTCCCGCACCGGCTCTTTCTGCGGCAACGGCTCCGGCGAGATCGTCATTGCCTTCACCACCGCCAACCGGGTGCCGCACTACTCCGAAAAGGCCATCCTGCCGATGGGTATGCTCCACGACGACGCCATCAATCCGCTGTTCCGGGCGGTGGCCGAGTGCGTGGAGGAAAGTGTGCTGAGCAGTCTGCTCCATGCCGAGACGGTCACGGGCTATCATGGCCGGACGGTCAGATGTCTGAGTGATCTGCTCGACGAGAAGTAAAAAAATGGGAAGCGCTTTTGTGCTTCCCATTTTTCATAGTATTATCTGCGGGGCTTCCGCGTCGGCTTTTTCTTCCGCACGCTATAGCCGAAGGTCCCCAGCTTTTTGCCCAGAGCCAGATATTCGCCGTGGCTGTAGACGATGAGTCTGGCCTTGTCGAGGCAGAGCTTACCGTTCTCGTCCAGCAGGCTCTCGTCCACGTCGCAGGCGGCTACTTCGGCGAGGAAGAGGTCGTGGCTGCCCAGCGGGATGACCTGCGTGACCCTGCACTCGAGGTTGACGGGGCTTTCTTCGAGGATGGGGCAGTCCGTCAGCACCGAGCCGGGGGCAGAATGGAGCTTGCAGGCCGCGAATTTATCGAAGTCCCGGCCGCTCCTGACGCCGCACCAGTCCACCGACTTCACCAGTGCCTCGGTGGGCAGGTTGATGGCAAACTGGCCGCTCTCTTTGATGAGGTGGTGGCTGTACCGCTCGGGGCGGACGCTGATGGATACCATGCTGGGCTGGGTGCAGATGGTGCCGGTCCAGCCGATGGTGATGAGGTTGGGCTTATCCAGCCCGCCGCAGGAGACCAGCACCGGCGGCTCCGGGTTCAGGAGGGTGCTGCCTTTCCAGCTCTGTTTGCTCATCCGTGATACTTCCTTTCGTAGGGAGCCCATGTGCGCTCGCTGATGATGTAGCGGGGGCGGGCCTTGGTCTCCATATAGATCTTGCCGACGTATTCGCCGATGACGCCCAGACACACCAGCTGGACGCCGCCCATGAAGCAGACGATGCAGATGGTGGAGGCCCAGCCCGCCACGGCGCTGCCCAGCACGGCCTGCACGATGGCCCAGATGACACCGATGAAGCTGATGAGGCTGACCGCGATGCCTGCGCCGGTGATGAGGCGGATGGGCTTGTTCGACAGGCTGGTGATGCCGTCGAAGGCGAGGGCCAGCATCTTGCTGAGGGGATAGTGGCTCTCGCCGGCCAGACGCTCGTGGCGCTCGTAGTAGACGGTGCCGCTGGGGTAGCCCACCAGCGGCACCATGCCCCGCAGGAAGATGTTCACCTCGCGGTAGTCGGCGAAGCTCTCCAGCACCCGGGTGCTGATGAGCCGATAGTCGGCGTGGTTGAAGACGATGTCTGCGCCCAGCGCGTTCATCACATGGTAGAAGCCCTCGGCGGTGAACCGCTTGAAGAAGGTGTCGGTGTCCCGGCGGCTGCGCACGCCGTAGACTACCTCGGCGCCGTCCAGATACTTTTTGACCATCTCGTCCATGGCGTTGATGTCGTCCTGACCGTCGCAGTCGATGGAGATGGTGATGTCGCAGCTGCCGCTGTGGAGCGCCTCCATCAGCCCGGCCAGTACGGCGTTCTGGTGGCCGCGGTTCCGGCTCTGGGAGATGCCGATGAAGTGCTCATCCTCAGAGGCGAACTTCTGGATGAGGGACCAGGTGGCATCGCGGGAGCCGTCGTTGACGAAGAGCACCCGACTCTTCTCGCTGATAAGGCCCGCTGCGGCGAGGTCGTTTATCTTTTTCAGGAACATGGGGGCCGTGATGGGCAGCACCTGTTCTTCGTTGTAGCAGGGAATGACGATCCATAAAATCGGTTTGGACATGATGAAGTTCTCCTTCTATATAAGGCTCTCCCAAAGGGAGAGGCTGTTACAGCACCATGCGCCGCAGCGCGTCCGGCTCCAGCAGCTTGAAGCTGCTCTTATAGGTCTCGAGCAGGCCGTCCCGCTGCATCAGGCTCAGCTCCCGGGAGAGGGCGCTGCGGTCGCAGTTGAGGTAGTCGGCCAGCCGGATGCGGGAGTAGGGAATGGTGAAGGTGAGGCTGTGATGCACCTCGGCCTCACTGAGCAGGTAGGCGCACACCTTGGCCCGCAGGCTCTTGAGCAGCAGAAGGTCTACCCGGCGGGAGAGCAGGAGGTATTTGTCGCTGATGGTGCGCACAAGGTTCTGCAGCACCCGCTGGCGGGCCGGGTCGGCCCCGGGCAGCAGAAGCTTCTCGTAAGGCACCAGCAGCACCTCGCAGGGGGCCGAGGCCACCACCGTCACCGGGCTGGAAAGGCTCGAGCCGCCCAGCACGTCGCCGAACACACCGCCCGGCCCCATCTGGCTGATGGGCAGACGCGCCCCGCTGGCGGCGGAATGATAGGCCTCGATGGCACCGGAGAGCACCACGCCCACCCGGCGGTTCGGCTGTCCGGCCAGCACGAGGGTCTCGCCCCGGCTGTAGGTGCGCAATACGGCCCCCACTTCGCCCAGCAGGACCCGGAGCGCTTCGGCTTCCAGCCCGGCGAACAGAGAGGTGGATTGTAACAGCGGAAGATAATTTTCCATACCCATTCCGTGAGGTTTTCCCCGGGCCCTCACCGCCCTTCTGCGATTCCGTTGCGTGTGCAACGGTATTTTTTCTCTTATTATAGTAAACTTGAGGGCGTAAAGCAAATGGTTTTGCAAATTTTTTGCGGGAAAATTTCTCCCAATGAAAGTGAGGAGCTGAATCCTATGAAAAAACTGACATCTCTGCTGCTGTCGCTGGTGCTGATGGTCAGTGTGCTGGCCTGCGGCGCATCGGCCAAAACGAGCACCAAAGTGCGCATCGCCGGCCTGAAAGGCCCCACCACCATGGGCCTCGTCAACCTGCTGAGCATGGAGAAGGACGGCACGGCCTCCCTCGACTATGACCTGCAGCTCTACGGCGCTGCCGATGAGATCGTGCCGAAGCTCATCAAGGGCGAACTCGACATGGCGGCTATCCCGGCCAACCTCGCCGCGACCCTCTACCAGAAGACGAACGGCGGCATCCAGGTCATGGCCGTCAACACGCTGGGCGTCCTCTACGTCGTGGAGAAGGGCAATACCGTCCACAGCTTCGCCGACCTCAGGGGCCGCACCATCCTTTCCACCGGCAAAGGCACGACGCCCGAGTATGTCCTGCGCTATCTGCTCAAGAAGAACGGCCTCGACCCCGACAAGGACGTGAAGATCGAATACTACAGCGAGGCTTCCGAGGTCACGGCCCAGATGGCCGCTGCCAGGAAGGATGCCATCGCCGTCCTGCCTCAGCCCTATGTCACCGCTGCCCAGATGAAGGACAGTGACCTCCGCGTCGTCCTTGACCTGACCAGGGAATGGAACAAGGTCTGTGACACCCAGCTCATCACCGGCGTCACCGTGGTGCGCACCGAGTACGCAAAGCAGAACCCCGATGTCATCGCAGCTTTCCTGACCGACTACCAGAAGAGCGTCAAGGCGGCCAACGAGGACATCGACGGCACCGCCGCCCTCTGTGAGGAAGTCGGCGTGGTGGCCAAGGCTGCCATCGCCAAGAAGGCCCTGCCCAAGTGCAACATCGTTTACCGCAACGGTCAGGAGATGAAGAAAGACATCTCTGCCTACCTGCAGGTGCTCTACGATGCCTCTCCCGCCGCCGTGGGCGGCAAGCTGCCGGACGATAACTTCTACTACACCGAGCCGTCCGTCCTGCGCAAGGTCATGGCGGCGATCCGCAATTCCGCAAAGTAAGCTTTGAAACAAGAAAAACTGCCGCACAGCCGTGCGGCAGTTTTTCTTACATCAGAAGGCCCGCGCCGATGCCGATGAGGGCCGGCAGCAGCCAGCCAAAGCCGAGGCTGCTCAGGGGCAGAGCGTTCATCAAGGTGGAGAGGGGGCCGAAGGGCAGGGCGGCAGGGATGCTCTGGATGGCCGTGAAGAGGATGCCCAGCCGCCAGACCGATGTCCGCTGGAACCGTCCGGGCAGGAACTCCACCACGATGAGGATGATGGCGATGGGGTAGATGGCGTTCAGCACCGGGACGGAAAGGCTCAGGATGCCAGCAAGGCCGATGTTCGCCAGCAGCATGCTCATCAGCGCGAAGAAGACCGCAATGGCGGGGTAGGGCAGCCGGGGCAGAAGCTCGTGGAAGTATTCGCCTACGCTGGCGATGAGGCCGACACAGGTGTTGAAGCAGGCGATGACGAAGATGGCGGCCAGAAGCACCTGTCCCACCCGGCCAAACAGGCCGTCGGCCAGTGCCGTCAGGACGGCGGCACCGGTGTCGCTGCCGGGGAAGGCGGCCCCCGAGATGCCGCCGATGTGGGTCAGCATGGCGTAGACCACCAGCAGCATCCCGCCTGCGATGAACCCGGCCCGGATGGTGCCGCGCCGGACGGCAGTTTCCTCCGTGATGCCCACCGCCTGAAGGTTCAGCGCGATGACCGCGCCGAAGTTGAGCGCTGCCAGCGCGTCCATGGTCTGATAGCCGTCCAGCACGCCCTGTGCGGCGGGGAGGGCGGCATAAGCCTCGGCAGGCGTGCCGTAGCCGGGCGCGGCCGGGCGGAGGATGCAGCCCGCGAACAGCACCACGATGAGCGCCAGCAGGGCAGGGCAGAGGATGCGGCCCAGCCGCTGGGTCAGCTTTTCGGGCTTGAGGGCCACGAAGTACGCCGCAGCAAAGAACACGAGGGAGTAGATGAACTGTCCCGGTGTGCTCCACCCCACCAGCGGCGTCAGCATCTCAAACGAGGTGCTGGCCGTGCGGGGGATCGCGAGGCAGGGACCGATGGACAGATAGACCAGCACAGCGAACACCTGTGCGAAGCGGGGATGGACCCGCCCGGCCAGCGCAGGCAGACCGCCCGCCCGGGCCACCGCTGCCACGCCCGCGATGGGCAGACCGATGGCGCTGACGGCAAAGCCCACAAAAGCGGGCCAGAGCGCCGTCCCGGCCTGTGCGCCGAGGAAGGGCGGGAAGATGAGGTTGCCTGCCCCGAAGAACATCGAGAACAGGGTAAACCCCACCAGAAGGAGCTTTTTGCCCCGGAGGGCCTGAGCGGAATCGTGCATGGTCATCTCTCCCAGCTGTGCGCGGAGGCACGTAGAATCAGGATTACTTTATTCCAGTGTAGTGCTTTATGACCCTCATGTCAAGAGAAGAAAAGATGAAGGATTGTATTCTCATACATGATGTGATATTCTGAAAGCGAGAAAACGAACAGGAGCAAAGAAATACATGGATAAAACAAAAAAACGCCGCATTCAAATCTTGGCGGCGTCGGTGTTCTGGCTGGGCGTCTGGCAGGCGGCGGCTGCGGCCATCGGGCAGGAAGTCTTTCTTGTCTCGCCGGTGCAGGCCATCGGTACGCTGGTGGAGCTGCTGCCGCAGGCCGAGTTCTGGCAGCGCATCGGTTTCAGCGCCGGGCGCATCCTGCTGGGCTTCGGGCTGGGCGTTCTGTCCAGCGCGGTGCTGGCGGTAGCCGCCGAAAAGTGGGAGTGGGTGGACGCCCTTCTCGCCCCCGTGATGCAGCTGGTCAAGGCTACTCCGGTGGCGAGCTTCATCATTCTGGCGCTGGTGTGGGTCAGCGGCTCGTCGCTGTCCGTTCTGATCAGCTTTCTGATGGTGCTGCCCGTCCTCTACAGCGCAGTGCGCACCGGCATCGGGAGTGCGGACCGCCAGCTTCTCGAAATGGCGCAGGTGTTCCGTCTGCCTCTGGGGCGGCGTCTGCGGGCGGTCTGGCTCCCGGCGGTGCTGCCCGCGTTCCGGCAGGGGTGCAGCGTGGCGCTGGGCATCTGCTGGAAGAGCGGCGTAGCAGCAGAGGTCATCGGCCTGCCGGACGGCAGCATCGGCGACGCGCTTTACCGGGCAAAAATTACCCTTTCCACCGGAGAGCTGTTTGCCTGGACCTTCGTCATCATCCTGCTGAGCGCCGTATTCGAAAAGCTGTTCCTCGCGCTGCTGGATAAAGCGGTAGCGGCAGTTCTGGGCGAAGAGAGGGCTGAAAAATGAGTGAAACCAACAACAAACTGGAAATAAAGAATCTGTCTAAACGATTCGGAGAAAAAAATCTCTTCGAAAACCTCTCGCTTACCGTGGACGGCCCGGCGGTGCTCTGGGCTCCCAGCGGCTGGGGCAAGACGACCCTGCTCCGCATCCTGATGGGGCTGGAAGTACCCACCTCCGGCAGCGTGGAGGGCGTGGGGCGTGTGGGCGCAGTCTTTCAGGAAGACAGGCTCTGCCCCCAGCTGACCGCCGAAGAGAATGTGGCGCTGGTGCTGACCGCAGAACAGTACAAGGTCAAAACACAATACAAAAAGCAGATACGAGATGACCTTATACGATTAGGACTGGATGACGAGGCCCTTGCCCTGCCCGCCCGGAAGCTCTCCGGCGGACAGAAGCGCCGCACCGCCTTGCTGCGCGCTCTCTGGGCCGAGAGCGACACCCTTCTGTTGGATGAGCCCTTCACCGGCATGGACCCCGCCGTCATGAAAAAAGCCGCAGCCATGCTCAAGGCACGCTGCGGCACAAAGCCCACCCTGCTGGCGACCCATGATAAAGAAGCCATCCGGGAGCTGGGGTGGAAAGTGATCGAACTGGGCTGAAACGAAAGGAGCCTGACCATGGAGAAAAAGACGAGCTGCCTGCTCTGCATTCTTACCGCGCTGCTTCTCGCTGTGCTCTATCTCTGGGCCGCCCTCCGCCCGGGCGTCTGGCTGCGGGATGCCTTTTTGTATCGTCAGGCCGACGGCAGCTTTTCGGGCAGGGATGCCTATGCCGCCTACACCATGCAGATCGCCCAGATAGGAAACGGTGCGGAAGTGGAGTTCACGTTGGACGGAGAGACGCGGCGCTATCGGCTCGAATCGAAAGCCGAGGGGATGAGCGACCCGGGCGTAAAAATCGAGCAGGACGGAGTGGTCATTTTTACCGGGACCGCGCTGGGCGACCCCGGCGACGCCATCCTGTGGCGGGAAGACGATGGGGGCCTTGCCGACGAGGTGAACGTCATCGTCAACGGCGAATACCGGAGATCCGACCTCTGGCCCAGCTGTAGCTGGCTCTATCATGTGGCCGTCGGCGGGCGGCGGGAGACCCGGGGCAGCGTGGCGTTCCTGCTGCCGATAGGGGCGCTGGTGGTGCTCCTTGTGCTGGATGTCCGGTTCCCGCTGCTGTTCTGGAACCTCCGCCACGGGCTGGAAGTGTACGGCGGTGAGCCCACCGAATGGTATTACGCGATGCAGAGGGTGAGCCGCATTACCAGCATCATCGGTGTTTTTGTGCTGGCGGCGATGAGCTTTGCTGTTCACTGAGGCTCACAGCAGCTCGGCAAGGATGCTGTTCTGTACGATGAGCCCGGCGGGCGTGAGGGCGAGGGTGTGGCCGTCAAAGCTGGCGTAGCCGCTCTTCACGCAGTTTTGCACAAAGGCCAGCTGTGCGGTGGAAAGCTCCCTGCCATAGCGTTTTTTGTATTCGTCGAGGCTCAGACCTTTGCGCAGACGCAGCTGCAGGATGAGATAATCCTCCGCACCGCAGCCGCCGTCCATGACGGGCGCGGCCTCGTCCCGCAGAAAGGCTTCGGTGTCGGCGGGGTAGTAGAACCGTTTGCCGCCCATGCAGGAGTGGGCCGCAGGGCCGATGCCCAGATAGTCGCCGCAGTCCCAGTAGATGAGGTTGTGCTTTCCCTCATAGCCCGGGCGGGCGAAGTTGGAGATCTCATACTGCCGGTAGCCATGATGCTCCAGCTGCTCGACGGCGTAGAGGTAGAAGTCTGCCGCCTCGTCGGAGGTGGGCAGACCCTCGGGGGGCGTCCGGCCAAAGGCGGAGTCGGGCTCGATCTTCAAGAGGTAGGCGGAAATGTGGGCCGCGCCGCCATCCTCGATCAGCTCCAGCGTCTCGTCGAACTCGGCCTGCGTATAGTGGGGCAGGGCCAGCATGATGTCGCCGCTGATGTTCTTGAACCCGGCACGGCGTGCGGCGGCGAAAGCGGCCCGCGCCTGCTTTGCCGTGTGGGGGCGGCCCAGTGTCTTGAGCTGGCTGTCCCGGGCCGACTGGACGCCGAAGGAGATGCGGTTGACGCCCGCCTCCCGGAATGCCCGGAGAGAGTCTTCGGGCACGGTCTCAGGGTTGGCTTCCAGCGTGATCTCGGCTCCGGGCAGGGGCTGTGCGGCGGCGATGAGCCGGGCGGCGTCTGCCGGGTCCAGCAGACTGGGCGTTCCACCGCCGAAATAAAGGGTGTCCGGCCGCAGGGGCGCGTCCGGCGCAAACCGGGAGAGTTCCCGAAGCAAAGCGTCCACATAGGCCCGGGGGACGCCGCGCTGGCCGGGGGCGGAGTAAAAATCACAATACCGGCATTTGGAAAAACAGTAAGGAATATGCAGATAAAGTCCGAGGGACATCAAATATCACAGCCTTTTTCATGAATCGTTCATTTCTATGCAGTATACTATATTTCGTAGACCGGGGCAAGGCCGAGGCCGATGCCCTGATTTTGAATGGAGGATTCCTTATGGATTACAACAACTATGACCGCGGCTATGCGGAGCCTTCGATGAGCGCATCGGACTATATGACCCGCACCTACCGCTGGATGGCCGGCGGCCTGCTCGTCACCTTCGCAATGGCCTATATCACGGCGACCACGTCCCTTATCTATCTGGTCAATTCGCTTTACTTCCTGCTTACCATCGGTGAGCTGGCACTGGTGTTCATGCTCAGCGCCCGGGTGCAGAGGATGTCCATCGACGGTGCAAGAGCCGCGTTCTTCGGATACGCCATCCTGAACGGCATGGTCCTGAGCTACTACTTCCTGATGTTCTCGGTAGGTACGCTGGTCATGGCCTTCCTCGCCACGGCGGTCTACTTCGGCCTCATGGCTGTATATGGCACCACCACCCATAAGGACCTCACCGGCTGGGGTCCCCGCCTCATGATGGCTCTGGTGGCCATGATCGTCACCAGCCTCGTGGGTGCGCTCTTCGGCTTTGGCTTCGGTGCCTCGGTGCTCTACTGCGGCATCGGCCTGGTGGTGTTCATGCTGCTCACCGCCTACGATACCCAGAAGCTCCGCCAGATCTACGCCTACTATGCAGGCGACGCCGAGCTGGCCGAGAAGGCTTCCATCTACGGCGCACTGACCCTGTATCTGGATTTCATCAACATCTTCCTCTACGTCGTCCGCCTGCTGGGCATGAACAGCCGCAGCCGCAACAACTGATGAACATGACCTGCTTTTTCTGCAAGGGCGAAATGAAGCCTGATACTACCATTCATACCGTACAGCTCAAAAACTGTGTCGTTGTCATCAAAAATGTCCCCTGTATGAAGTGTGAACAGTGCGGTGAGGTCGTTCTGTCGGCAGATACGATAGAAAAGATAGAGCATATTTTGCAGACTGTGGAAAAGGCGGTGGCGGAAATCACGGTGGTGAATTTCCCGGACTGCGCTGCATAAAAAGAACAATGCAACAGGTAAGGCCCCGGTCATCCGGGGCCTTTTTGTGTCCTTTCGAATAAAGGATGAATAAACCCCGCTCTGCCGCTCCAAACTACCACCAAAGAAACGATTCCGTACACAAAATGGATTGGAGTAACGAACGATGGAGCAATTCAGAAAGTTTTTGCGGGACAAAGCCTTTGCGCTGGTGCTTACCGCCTGCCTGCTGGCGGCGGCAGCGGCCGGGGTGTGGGCTGTGCGCACGGTGCGCAATGAGCTCAAACAGAATCTGGACGCGGTGCGCAGCCCGTCCAGCACCGCCCCCGGCATCGACGAGGGCATCAACACGTCGCCCGGCGTTGCCGGAGAGGAGGAAGCCGAATGGCAGCAGCAGAACGCACCCGCAGCAAACAGTGTGGCCAATGTGCCAAAAGCCGACAGCTCGTCCGGTGGGGCTGCGTCCTCTTCTGGTGCGCAGTCTGGCTCTGGTTCGGTGCGCGAACCCTCCGCGCTGCAAACCGAGTCCTTGCCTGCCAGCAGTTCGGATGCGCCTGCCTCCACGCAGCCTGTCTCGGGGCGCGTCTTAAACAGCTACAGCGGCGATGAGCTGGTCTACAGCAAGACGCTGGGTGACTGGCGCACCCACAACGGTGTGGACTACGCCGCCAGCAGGGGCGCGGAAGTGACCGCCCCGGCGGCAGGCAAGGTGGTGGAGACCGGCACGGACGACAAGTGGGGGCCTGTGGTCGCCATTGAAGACGCTTCCGGCAGGGTCTGGCGGGTCTGCGGCACGACGGACGCCAGGGTGAAAAAGGGCGACACCGTCTCGGCCGGGCAGACCATCGGCAAGGTGGGCAGCGTGAGCTGTGAGTGTGCCGAGGAGAGCCACATCCACTTGGAGGTCATGGAGGGCGAAAAGTATCTCGACCCCATCAAGGCCATGAAATAAGCAAAATTTTCCGGGCAGGTGCAGCAGAACGCTGTACCTGCTTTTTTCACATTGCTTTTGGCGGTCGATTCTGGTATGATAAACTAGAATAAGTGTGAAGACAGAAGAAAAAGCGGAGGAAACGAAACATGAAGGTCTTAGTGGTAGGCGGCGGTGCTGCCGGCCTGATGGCGGCGGGCGCGGCCCTGCGGCAGGGGCATGAGGTGACGGTGCTGGAACATATGGAAAAGCCGGCTCAGAAAATTCTCGTTACCGGCAAGGGCCGCTGCAATGTGACCAACGACTGCACCGCAGAGGAATTTCTGCACCATGTGCGGACGAACCCCCGCTTTTTGTTCTCGTCGCTGGGGGCTTTCCCGCCGGCCAGGACGATGGAGCTGTTTGAGTCTCTCGGTGTGGAGCTGAAGGTGGAGCGCGGACGCCGGGTGTTCCCGGTGTCAGACAAGGCCGAAGAGATCCGGCAGGCTCTTCTGCGGTACGCAGACGGAGCGGACATCGTCCACGACGGGGCAAAAAAGCTGCTGCTGGAGCCGCTGGCCCAGCCGGAAGAAGCGCCTGCTGCGCCGGAAGATCCGCGCCGCCCGAAAAAGAAAAAGCCCGGCCCGGCCTATCGCTGCGTAGGAGTGCGGGGAACTTCGGGCCGGGAGTACAAGGCGGACGCCGTGCTGGTGGCAACGGGCGGTCTGAGCTACCCCACCACCGGCTCCACCGGCGACGGCTACAAGCTGGCCCGGCAGGCGGGCCACACCCTCGTGGAGCCTGTCCCCAGCCTTGTCAGCCTCGTGAGCCATGACGCCGACTGCAAGAAGATGATGGGCCTTGCCCTCAAGAACGTGACCCTCACCCTCCACGAGGACGGCAAAGCCATCTTCGAGGAGCAGGGCGAGATGCTGTTCACCCACTTCGGCATCAGCGGGCCGCTGACCCTCAGCGCGTCGAGCCATCTGGGCGACATGAAAAAGCACAGGTACGAAGCTTTTATTGATTTGAAGCCTGCCCTCAGCGAGGAACAGCTTTATGACCGCATCACCCGGGACTTTGCCCTTCTGGCGAACCACGCGGCGCAGGGCGCACTGGTGAAGCTGCTGCCGTCCAGTATGCAGCCGGTCATGGTGGCCCGCTGGGGCATCGACCCGGTCACCAGGGCAAACCAGATCACCCGGGAGCAGAAGCGGGAACTGGTACAGCTGATGAAGCACTGGCGGGTGTCCATCGACGCCCGGGGCGATTTGGCCCACGCAGTCATCACGTCGGGCGGCGTGTCGGTGCGGGAGGTGGACCCCAAGACCATGCAGAGCAAAAAGGCCCTCGGCCTCTACTTTGCAGGCGAGGTGCTGGATGTGGACGCCTATACCGGCGGCTATAACCTGCAGCTCGCATTCTGCACGGCACAGAGTTTTGCGAATAACCTGTAATATCTGAACACGGGTGGGCCGGGCTATGCTCAGTAAAATGAAAGAAGGAACTTTTATAATGGTATCTGTTGCGATCGACGGGCCTGCGGGCGCAGGCAAATCTACGCTGGCGCGGCGTCTGGCTGCGGACTTCGGCTACATTTATGTGGACACCGGTGCGATGTTCCGCACCATCGGCCTTTACGCCCTCCGCGCGGGCAAGGACCCGAAGGACAACGAGGCGGTCAATGCCCTGCTGCCCAATATCACCCTCGAGTTTGCTTTTATCGAGGGCGAACAGCATATCTATCTGAATGGCGAGGACGTCAGCACGGCCATCCGCACCGAAGAGGTGGGGATGGCGGCTTCTGCCGTGGGTGCAAATCCGGCGGTGCGCGCCTTCCTGCTGGAGATGCAGCGGGACATGGCCAGGACGCAGAACATCCTGATGGATGGCCGCGACATCGGCACCGTGGTGCTGCCCAATGCGACGGTGAAGATCTTCCTCACCGCCAGCCCGGAGGCCCGCGCCACCCGCCGCTGGAAGGAGTACCAGCAGAAGGGCATCGACACCCCCTACGAAGATGTGCTGGCCGACGTCAAGCAGCGCGACTATCAGGACACTCACCGCGCCGCAGCTCCTCTCAAGCAGGCAGACGACGCCGTGCTGCTGGACACTTCGGAGCTGAACTTCGAGCAGAGCTTTGAGGCCATGAAGAAAATGATCACGGAGAAGGTCGGATGATACTATATTATATTCTGGTCCCGCTGGCATGGCTGGTGTTCCACATCGGCTTCCGCGTCCGGTGTGAGGGCCGAGAGAACCTGAAAAAAATCGGCACGAAGGGCTGCATCATTGCCCCCAACCACATCTCCGCCATCGACCCGGTGTTCGTCGTCATCACCCGGTTCTGGGGTCAGCGGATGACCGTGTTTGCCAAGAAAGAGCTGTTCGAGATAAACGCATTCCTGTCGTGGTTCTTCCGGTGCGCCGGTGCAGTCTGTGTCCGCGGCACGAAAGAAGAGGTCGGTGTCATCGACGACACCGTGAAAAAGTGTCAGGAGGGCGGTACGCTGCTGCTCTTCCCGGAGGGGACGCGGGAGAAGGAGGGTAAGTTCCTTCCCCTCAAGAGCGGCCTCTTCGTCATCGCGGCGGCAGCAAATGTGGACGTCGTGCCTTGCCGCATCTACTACGACACCCCCGATGGTAAGATGAAGCTGTTCTGCAAGGTGCGTGTCATCTTCGGCGAGCCCATGCCCGCTGCACAGTTTGCGATGGAAGGCCGCCGCGACATAAAGAAGCTGCGGGAAAATAAGCAGGCCGTTCTGGATGCGTGGAGTGAATTGTAAGGCGGCTTGCCCTCTCCGTCATCGCAAGCGATGACGGAGAGGTTGAATCTAGGAGAGTACAATGGAAATCAGACTTGCAAAGACTGCGGGTTTCTGCTTCGGCGTGGACCGCGCGGTCAAGCTGACCTACGGTCTGCTGGATGAGGGCCGCAAGGTGGCCACCCTCGGCCCCCTCATCCACAACCCCCAGACCGTGGAAGACCTCGAGCGCCGGGGCGCACTGGTAGCAGACACCCCCGCGGATGTCCCTGCGGGCTACGAGGTGGTCATCCGCAGCCACGGCGTCCCACGCAGCATTTACGATGAGCTGGACGCCCGGGGCTGTACCTATCACGACGCCACCTGCCCCTTCGTGAAGAAGATACAGAAAGTCGCTTCCGAGGCCGAAGCCGCCGGTGCGACACTCGTGGTGGCCGGTGACATGTCCCATCCGGAGGTGCAGGGCATCGTCGGACATACCCGGGGAGAGGTATTCATTTTCAGCGATCTGGCCCAGTTGAAGGCGTGGAAAGGGCCTTCCGACCCCCAAAAGCCCATTTTTGCGGTTGCACAGACCACATTTCAGGTAACAAAATGGCAAGAAAGTTCGGAGTTTCTCAAAAAAGCCTATACAAACGCCCGAATTTTTGATACAATATGTAATGCGACGTGGGCGAGGCAACAGGAAGCGGAAGACCTCAGCCAACAATGCGACATCATTGTTGTCATTGGCGGTCATCATTCTTCCAATACCCAAAAGCTGGTACAGGTCGCCGCAAGGCATACGCGAGCCGTGACGGTCGAGACAGCGAGCGAACTTCGGCCGGAATGGTTTGCAGATGTAAAGACGGCGGGCGTCACAGCCGGGGCTTCAACGCCATCGTCTATTATTGAGGAGGTACTTAACAGTATGAGCGCAGAAATCAATGACAGCATGAGCTTTGAGGAGATGCTGAACGCATCCGAGGAAAAGCGTGTTCATGCAGGCAGTATTGTGAAAGGAATCGTGACCAGCATCTCTGCCAACGAGATCCAGGTGGATATCGGAGCTAAGCAGACCGGCTTTGTCAAGCTGAGCGAGCTGACCGATGATTCCTCCGCCAAGGTCGAGGACCTGGTGAAAGTTGGCGATGAGCTGGACCTCATCGTCGAGAAGGTTATGGATCAGGATGGCGTCATCCAGCTCTCCCGCAAGAAGCTCGCATCTCGCAAGGGCATGGAAGAGATCGCCAAGGCAGCTGAGTCCGGCGAGGTCGTCGAGGGCGACGTCACCGAGTTCAACAAGGGCGGCGTTGTCGTCAACGTCAAGGGCGTCAAGGTGTTCGTCCCCCGTTCTCAGGCCACGATGCGCCGCGATGAGGACTACACTGCTCTGGTCGGCCAGCACGTTCAGCTGGTCGTCACCGAGTGCTCCGGCCGCAAGATCGTCGGCAGCATCAACAAGGTCACCGCTGAGCAGAACAAGGCTAAGCGTGAGGAGTTCTGGGCAAACGTCGAGGTCGGCAAGACCTACACCGGCGTCGTCAAGAGCCTGACCTCTTACGGTGCATTCGTTGACATCGGCGGTGTGGACGGCCTGTGCCACATCAGCGAGCTGAGCTGGAACCGCATCAAGCATCCCTCTGAGGTCGTCTCCGTTGGCGACACCATCGAGGTGTATGTGAAGGACATCGACACCGAGAACCACAAGGTCTCTCTGGGCTACAAGAAGGCTGAGGACAACCCCTGGGAGCAGCTGAAGAACAACTACCCCATCGGCAGCACCTTCCATGCTCCGGTCGTGTCCCTGACCAAGTTCGGTGCATTCGTCCGCATCCTGCCGGGTGTTGACGGTCTGGTCCACATCAGCGAGATCAGCAATGACCGCGTTGAGAAGGTCTCCGACGCACTGAAGGTCGGCGATATGGTCGATGTGAAGCTGCTGGATGTCGACTTCGACAAGAAGCGCATCAGCCTGTCCATGAAGGCTCTGCTGAACGACGACGCTGAGTAATCAGCCCGCAGCATAGTCTCATCAGACACAATGCGAACTACAGCCCCGTTGCCGGGAAAACGGCGGCGGGGCTGTTTTTGTACAATTATGAAAAACTGGTTTATAAAGCACCGCGAGGTGCTGGCTTATCTCGTTTTCGGTGTGCTGACCACATTGCTGAACATCGTACTGTATGCGCTGTTCAGCCGCCTGTTCGGCTACGAAGCCGCCAACAGCTGGGGCAATGTGCTGGACAATGTCCTCTGCATTTTGTTCGCCTACCTCACCAACCGGGCCTTCGTCTTCGCCAGCCGGACGCAGGGCAGAGAAGCGCTGAAAGAATTTGGTGCATTCGTCACCTGCCGTCTGGGTACACTGGGATTGGATGCCGCCATCATGATGATCTTCGGCAACCTGCTGGCCGCCCAGGGGGCGGCTCTGGTGGAGTGCTTTATGAACGGTGCGCTGAGCCTGTTGGCTGGCTGGTTTGGCCCGGATACGGTGCTGCAGATGGCCACCGGCGGCGCAGCGCCCGCTCCCTCCATCTCCGACGGCTCTGCCGCCATCGCCATCATCGGCGGTGCCGACGGCCCGACGGCTATCTTTGTCACCAGCTTCTACGATGCCCAGGCCCTGTGGGGCATGGCGGTGAAGGTGTTCTCTAACGTGGTGGTGGTCGTGCTGAATTATGTGTTCAGCAAGCTCATCGTTTTTAAGCGTAAGTGAGATATTTTTCTGCCGGAGGCAGAAAAACATCTGATATAATTTCAGGAGGTACGGTATTATGAAACGTGGTCTGAAAGGTTTTGCATTTCTGGTCTCCGGCCTTGTGCTGGGCATCATCGGCGCAACGGTGTCTGCAACGGCCATTGCCCTGAGCGCTGTCGGCATGGCGAAGGTACGCCGTGCCACCAAGAACTAAGAAGCTGTTTTCAAACCAACTTTGATTCAGGAGGAAAAAAGTATGAATCGTGAAGAGATCCTGTCCCACGTCGATCACACCCTGCTCAAGCCTGAGGCTACCTGGCCCCAGATCCAGACCCTGTGCGACGAGGCCATTGCCAACCACACGGCTTCCGTCTGCATCAACACCTGCTATGTGAAGCAGGCTGTCGAGTACATGGCGGGCCGCATCCCGGTCTGCTGTGTGGTCGGTTTCCCTCTGGGCGCAATGGACACCGCTTCCAAGGCTTTTGAGGCCAAGACTGCCATCGAGAACGGCGCTGCCGAGGTGGATATGGTCATCAACATCGGCCGCCTGAAGAACGGCGAGTACGACGCCGTCCGCGAGGACATCCGCGCCGTCAAGCAGGCTGTGGGCGATAAGGTCCTGAAGGTCATCATCGAGACCTGCCTGCTGACCGACGACGAGAAGCGCAAGATGTGCGACATCGTCTGCGAGGCAGGCGCTGACTACATCAAGACCAGCACCGGCTTCTCCACCGCCGGCGCAAACTTCCACGACGTGGAGCTGATGGTCAAGGGCGTGGCCGGCCGCTGCAAGGTCAAGGCCGCCGGCGGCATCTCCACCGTGGACGATATGGAGAAGTTCCTCGCCCTCGGTGCAGACCGTCTGGGCACCTCCCGCGCCGTCAAGCTCCTGAACGGCGAGCAGGCAAAGGGCTATTGAGTCTTATCGATCTGCGCGAAATGTCAAAAAAGAGTGCGACTCTTCTTGACATTTCGACGAAGCAATGATAAGATATTACCCAGACAAACTGAATACCGACTTATCAAGAGCGGCTGAGGGGACAGGCCCTGTGAAGCCCGACAACCTGTGTGTGAGCATAAGGTGCCAAATCCTGCGGGAAACCGAAAGATAAGAGTGCAACGCTCAGAGCTTCGGTTCTGAGCGTTTTTCATTGCATAAACTTGATGAACGAGTAGGAAGCTGTCAATATTGATACACACACCCCAACGCCAAGGAGGTACAAAAATGGCAAAGCACCGTCTGTTTACTTCTGAGTCCGTCACCGAGGGCCATCCCGATAAGATCTGCGACCAGATCTCTGACGCCATCCTCGACGAGATCCTGACCCACGACCCCAACGCCCGCGTGGCCTGCGAGACCTGCGCGTCCACCGGCCTCGTCCACATCATGGGCGAGATCACCACCAACTGCTACGTCGATTTCCAGAAGACCGTCCGCGAGGTCGTGGCTGACATCGGCTATACCCGCGCAAAGTTCGGATTTGACGCCGACACCTGCGCCGTCATCTCCAACATCGACGGCCAGAGCCCCGACATCGCCCTCGGCACCAACGATGAGGTCGGCGGTGCCGGCGACCAGGGCATGATGTTCGGTTATGCCTGCGACGAGACCCCCGAGCTGATGCCCATGCCCATCAGCCTGGCCCACAAGCTGGCCAAGAAGCTGACCGAGGTCCGCAAGAGCGGCGAGATGGACTATCTGCGTCCGGACGGCAAGAGCCAGGTCACTGTCGAGTACGTGGACGGCAAGCCCGTCCGCGTGGACGCTGTGGTCATTTCCAGCCAGCACAGCGAGGCCGTCAGCATGGAGCGGCTGCGCGCCGACGTGATGGAGAAGGTCATCAAGGCCACCATCCCCGCCGAGCTGCTGGACGAGAACACCAAGTATTATATCAACCCCACCGGCCGCTTCGTCGTGGGCGGCCCTCAGGGCGACACCGGCCTGACCGGCCGTAAGATCATCGTCGATACCTACGGCGGCTACGCGCGCCACGGCGGCGGTGCTTTCTCCGGCAAGGACCCCAGCAAGGTGGACCGCAGCGCCGCTTATGCGACCCGCTGGGTGGCCAAGAACATCGTGGCCGCTGGTCTGGCCAAGCAGTGCGAGGTGCAGGTGGCTTACGCCATCGGTGTGGCAAAGCCCGTCTCCATCATGGTGGACACCTTCGGCACCGGCGTCGTGGCCGACGAGAAGATCGAGCAGGCTGTGGAGAAGGTCTTCGACCTGACCCCCGCCGCCATCATCCGCGACCTCGACCTGCGCAAGCCCATCTACCGCAAGCTGGCCGCTTACGGCCACATGGGCCGCGAGGACCTGGGCGTGAAGTGGGAGAACACCGACCGCGTCGAAGAGCTGAAGGCTGCTGTCGCTGCCCTGTAAGAGCAAAAGCTTAAAAGAATGACTTTTGAGCCGGAGATCGTATGGTTTTTGTAAAAAACACATAGTCTCCGGCTCTTTTTCGAAAAAGAGATGTGCAAGGCGCAGAAAATACAGGTTGGATGCAAGTTTGTGGTGTCGAAACGCCGAAAATGTGATAGAATAAATAGCGGATATGCACTTCAACGTCTGATTTTATCAACTGATAAAAGAAACTTTAAGGAGCTGTAATTATGTCTGTCATTACCCCTAAGGATTGCTTCCACCAGCCTCAGGTAGCCGACCTGCGCCTCATCGCCTGCCCGGGCGCCGAGGAGCTGACCAACCTCATCGACAAGCATCTGGTGCGCTGGGCCAGCGAGGCCGGCTACCAGACCGATAGCTTTATCATCGAGAGCGCCTGCCCCCGCTTTCAGAGCGGCGACGCCAAGGGTCTGGTCAAGGAGTCGGTGCGCGGCGACGATATTTTCATCGTTGTTGACCCCGGCAACTACAGCGTGACCTACAAGCTGTTCAACTATGAGAACCACCTGTCTCCGGATGACCACTTCGCCAATCTGAAGCGCCTCATTCAGGCCGTGGCCGGCAAGGCACACCGTGTGTCTGTCATCATGCCCAGCCTGTACGGCGGCCGTCAGCACCGCCGCGTGTCCCGCGAGAGCCTGGACTGTGCTGTGGCTCTGCAGGAGCTGCAGGCCATGGGCGTCAAGAACATCATCACCTTTGATGCTCACGATCCCCGCCTGATGAACGCTGTGCCTCTGATGAGCTTCGACAATGCGATGCCCACCTATCAGGTCCTGAAGAATCTGCTCAAGAAGAACCCCGAGATCAGCTTCGACAAGGACAAGTTCATCGTGGTCAGCCCCGACGAGGGCGCTATGAGCCGCAACATGTACTTCTCCAGCGTGCTGGGCTGCAACCTGGGTATGTTCTACAAGCGCCGCGATTACACCCGCGTGGTCAATGGCCGCAACCCCATCGTCGCTCACGAGTATCTGGGCGATTCCGTCGAGGGCAAGACCGTCTTTGTCGCTGACGACATCATCGCTTCCGGCGAGAGCATGCTGGAGGTTGCCACCAACCTGAAAGAGCGCGGCGCAAAGCGCATCATCGCCAACGCCACCTTCCCGCTCTTCACCAGCGGCCTCGAGAAGTTCGACAAGGCTGTGGCCGACGGCATTCTGGACTACGTCACCGGCACCAACCTGACCTACCGTATGCCTGAGCTGCTGACCCGTGACTGGTACGTCGATGTTGACGTCTCCAAGTACGCCGCATACTTCGTCGTGGCCCTGAACCATGACATGTCCGTTTCCAGCATCATCGACCCCATCAAGAAGATCGAGGCTCTGCTGGCAAGCCGGAAATAATGACAGACAGTTCCTGATATTCATCCAGTCGAAAAACACCCGCAATGCTGATGCACTGCGGGTGTTTTTTGTTGTCCTCAAAGGCTCTCCCCTTGGGAGAGCTGGCGCGAAGCGCCTGAGAGGGCAAGGATGTCATCGAGAAATAAAAAACACAGCGATAATATCAGCCCTGACAAAGGCCGGTGCATATCGCTGTGCAGAGATTCTATGGAAACGGGCTTGCCCTCTCCGTCACCTTCGGTGACACTGCCCGGGTTGCGGCTCCCAGCGTCTGCTTCGCTGCCGCTCGCATCCTGCTGGCCGCGGCCCCAACAGCTCCTCCCTGTTTCCGCCACTGGCGGCGGTCGTCGCCGTTGCTCCCAAAGGGAGAGGCTTTGCGCCTCCCACACTACGCAAAAAGAGGGCCGGACGTTTTTGTCCGGCCCTCTCTGAGGTCAGCGCTTATTCAGCCTTGGCCTCCGGTGCTGCCGCAGGGGCGGCAGCCGGTGCGGCGGGCTTTGCTGCGGGAGCAGCGGGCTTCACCACGGGCTTCGGGGGATACGGATCGTCCTTCAGGGGGAAGAGGATGATCTTCTTCGGGCACTTCTGGGCGCACATACCGCAGCCCTTGCACTTGTCGTAGTCCACGCGGGCCACGTTGTCAATGACATGGATCGCATCGAACTTACAGGTGCGCTCACACATACCGCAGGCGATGCAGCTGGTGGTGCAGAGCTTGTTGGCGACAGCGCCCTTATCCTGGTTGGAGCACATAACGACAGGCTTGCGCGGGCCGCCGACGTCGATCATGATGACCTTCTTGGGGCAGATGTTGGCGCAGGCACCACAGCCGGTACACTTGTCCTTGTCCACCTTGGCAACACCGTCCACGATGTGGATGGCGTCGAACTTACAGACCTTGGTGCAGTCGCCCAGACCGATGCAGGCGAAGGAGCAGGCCTTGGGGCCGCCGTACAGGGCAGCAGCAGCGGCGCAGGTCTGGATGCCCTTGTAGTCGTAAGCGGGCTTGCAGTGCTCGGAGCTGCCCTGGCACTGGACCACGGCCTTCTTCTCCACAGCGCTTGCCTCACCGCCCATGATCTTGGCGATGGCAGCAGCAGCCTTGGGGCCGCCGGGAGCGCACTTGTCGCAAGGCACGCCGTCCATGACGACAGCCTTTGCGTAGTCGGCACAGCCTGCGTAGCCGCAGCCGCCGCAGTTTGCGCCGGCCAGACAGCTGGCAACTTCTTCGATGCGGGGGTCTTCCTCAACTGCCATGAACTTGGCAGCGGCGACCAGAATGATTGCGCCGACAGCACCGACGATGGTGCAGAGGATAACAGCAGATGCGATATTCATAATCCTGTTCCTCCTTTACAGCGTCACGTTAAACAGATTCTCAACGATGCCGCCAAAGCCCATGAAGGACAGGCTGGTGATCGCTGCGGCCAGCAGAGTGATGGGCAGGCCCTTGAAGGGAGCCGGGGGATCACAGGCCTCCACGCGCTTGCGCACGCCGCTGAACATGACCATAGCCAGCATGAAGCCGACGCCCGCGCCGATGGCACAGACCAGAGCCTCGATGTAGGCCGCGCCGAAGCTCAGAGCCTCGACGTCTGCGCCGTAGTCATCGACGACCAGAATGGTGACAGCCAGAACGCAGCAGTTGGTGGTGATCAGGGGCAGGTAGACGCCCAGAGAGTTGTACAGCGCAACGACATACTTCTTCAGGAAGATCTCGATGAACTGCACCAGAACTGCAATGACCAGAATGAACACGATGGTCTGCAGATAGCTCAGACCGGCGGGGTCCAGAACAAAGATCTGCAGCGGGAAGGTCACAGCCGTAGCCATGAACATGACGAAGATGACAGCGCCGGACATACCCACAGCGGAGTCAAGCTTCTTGGAAACGCCCAGGAACGGGCAGATGCCATAGAACTTCACCAGCACGTAGTTGTTGACAAGGATCATGCTGAAGAAGATAGCAGCGAGTTTGACGAGCATCTTATTAGCCCTCCTTCTTCAGATTGTCGATGTCGCAGCAGCTCTTGCGCTCGATGCGCGCATCCAGCTTGCCTTCCAGCCAGATACAGCCGGCCATCAGGACGCCGTAGCAGAAGAATGCGCCGGGAGCCTGAGTCATGATGCTGATGCGGGCGATGCTGTCGGGCAGGACCTGGAAGCCCAGCCAAGTGCCGCTGCCCAGCACCTCGCGGATGGTAGCCATCAGCACGACGGTGAGGGTGTAGCCGATGCCCATGCCGACGCCGTCCAGTGCAGAATCGACCACGTTGTTCTTGCAGGCGAACATCTCGGCACGGCCAAGGATGATGCAGTTGACGACGATCAGGGGCAGGAAGACGCCCAGTGCGGTGTACAGGCTGTCCATGTAGGCGTGCATGACCATCTGGACGATGGTGACGAAGCCTGCGATGATGACGATGTAGCAGGGCAGATGGACCTTTGCGGGGATCACGTTGCGCAGCAGCGAGATCAGGATGTTGGAGCAGACCAGCACGAAGGTGAAGGCCGCGCCCATGCCCAGTGCGCTGGAGACTGCCGTGGTAACTGCCAGGCAGGAGCAGGTGCCCAGAACCAGACGCAGAACGGGGTTCTCTTTGATGATGCCGTTGGTAAGGATGCTTACCTTGGACTTGTTTTCAGATGCCATTTCTTACCAACCTCCTTTATGCCAGCTCATTGTAGCAGTTGACGCAGTCGTTGATGGCGGCGAACAGTGCCTTAGAGGAAATGGTCGCGCCGCTGTATGCGTCAAAACCGCCCTGACCGATGGCGATATTCTGGGTGCCGTCCATGCCGTTGAACTGGGCAAGGAAGGTGTCGGTTGCGACATTGGAGCCGATGCCCTTGGTCTGAGTGGAAGCGTCCACCCAGATGCCGGTGACGGTGCCGTTGGTGTCAAAGCCCATGATGACAGACAGCACGCCGCCGTCGAAGCCCTTCTCCTCAGCCTTGATGGCCATGCTGCCATCCTCGGCCTTGACGACGCCAGTGACGTTCTCGGTGGTGTAGCCGGTCACTTCTTCCAGCGTCTTGGCGTCAGAAACGGTGGGCATGACGTCCACGTAAGCTGCCAGGGTGGCGGCCTTCTGGTTTGCTTCGATGATAGGCGCAGTAAAGGAGTTGACCAGGGCCAGCAGGAAGCTGACCACCAGTGCGATGACGCTCAGCACGACTACCGGCTTTACCGTGCTTTCCCAAGTAGACTTATTCATTTGCCAGCAGCCTCCTTCTTTGCAGGTTTGAGATAGCCATACGGCGTCTGGCGGGTCATATCATTGATGTACGGGACCCACAGGTTCATGAACAGCAGCGCGAAGGACACACCCTCGGTGTAGCTGCCCCAGTAACGGATGGCGAAGGTGATGACGCCCAGAGCCACGCCGTAGATCAGCTTGCCCTTCAGGGTGAAGGGGCTGGTGACGTAGTCGGTGGCCATGAACACAGCGCCGAACAGCAGGCCGCCGCTCAGTACAGCCACCAGTGCAGCGTGGACGCTGTGGGTGGCGATGAGGTAGAACACGAACATGCTGCCAACGTAAGCGGCAGGGATGGCGATGCTGATGGTCTTGGTGACCACGAGGTAGATCAGGCCCAGCACGATGGCCAGAGCGCAGGTCTCGCCCAGAACGCCGCCGTGGACGCCCATGAAGAGGTCCAGCAGGCTCAGCTTGTTGGGGTCAGCCACAGCCAGAGGAGTCGCGGAGGACAGCTGATCGACCGCCGCATCCGGGAACACCCAGTTGTTCATCGCGCCGGCAAAGCTGACGAACAGCACGATACGGCCCACCAGAGCGGGGTTCGCGAAGTTCATGCCGATGCCGCCGAACAGCTGCTTGACCACGATGATGGCCGCGAAGTCGCCGATGAGCAGCTCACCGATGGGCATGCCCACAGGCACGTTCATGGCGAGGATGATGCCGGTGACGACGGCGGACAGATCGCTGATGGGGTTTGCCCTCTTCATCAGCTTGCAGTACAGCCACTCGAAAGCCACGCAGGCCGCGACGGACACTGCGGTGACCAGCAGAGCACGCAGACCAAAGATAATGGCAGAGGCCACGACGCACGGGGTCAGGGCCACGATCACGTTGGCCATCAGGCCGGTGGTCGTCTCCTCAGAGCGCAGGTGCGGGGAGGCCGAAACAATAAGCTTCGTATCCATTACTTATTGCCTCCTTTTTTGATTTCACCGAGATAGAATGCCTTGGCCAGACCCATCATCTGGGTGCAGGGACGCTTGGCCGGGCAGACGAAGGTGCAGGAGCCGCAGTTGAAGCAGTAGTCAACGTGCAGCTTGCCCAGCTCCTGGACGTCGCGGGCGGCGTAAGCCTGGTTGACCTCCACGGGCTCCAGACCCATGGGGCAGTACTCGACGCAGCGGCCGCAGCGGATGCAGGGGTTGACCTGCGGGGGCTGTGCGGCCGCTTCGCTCAGCATGATAAGGCCGGAGGTGGTCTTGGTGGTGGGGTAGCTCAGGTCACGCACAGCGGGACCCATCATAGCGCCGCCGGCCACGACCTTGCCCAGAGTGACGCCGCCCTTGAGGCCGGCAGTGTTCAGGACATCCTCGTAGGAAGTACCCACGGGGACGATGAGGTTCTGGGGCTTCTCGCAGGCATCGCCGTCCACGGTGATGACGCGGCTGACCACCGGCATACCGGTAGCCAGATACTTGCCGAGGCTGGACACGCTGGTCACGTTCATGACGATGGCGCCGGCAGCGGCGGGCAGGCCGCCGTGCGGGACCTCGCGGCCCAGGCACTTCTCGATGAGGATGAGCTCTGCGCCGGTGCCGTAGACGCTGGGCAGGGGCTTCACCTCAATGGCGGGCTTGTCCTTCGTCTTCTGGCACAGCAGGTCGATGCACTCGGGCTTGTTGTTCTCGATGCCGATGACGCACTTCGGGATGCCGGTGTACTTCAGCACAGCCTCGATGCCGCGGACGATGTCGTCTGCGCAGTTCAGCATCTCCTGGGTGTCGCTGGTCAGCCAGACTTCACACTCAGAGGCGTTGATGAGCAGGGTGTCCACGGGGTCCTTGGGCTGCAGCTTGACGTCCGTCGGGAAGCCTGCGCCGCCCAGACCCACCAGACCGCTCTCACGCACGGCGGCGAGGAAGCTGGCCTTATCGGTCACTTCGGGTGCCTTCACGGCGGGGTCTACGGTCTGCTTGCCATCGGTCTTGATGACCACAGAGTCGCACATCCGGCCATTGGACAGACGGAACGGCTCCACAGCCGCCACGGTGCCCGAGACGCTGGAGTGGATATTTGCAGACACAAAGCCGCCAGCTTCACCGATCTTGGTACCGACGAACACCTCGTCGCCCTTCTTCACCAAAGCCTTGGCGGGAGCGCCGATATGCTGACTCATCAGGATGCGTACCTGCGCGGGCAGAGGCATCGGGACCGGTTTGCTTGCAGCAGTTGCCTTGTCATGCGGCGTATGCGCGCCAAGCGCCGCACGTTTCAGCTTGTTCAACATGGAATCAAATCCCCCATTCTGCTTGAATTGCTGTCCCCACGCCATGCAGGCGCACTGGTACAGGGACAGTTGCTGCTTAACATGTTTATTGTATCATTTTGCGGTGGGAAGTCAACGACAACAAGGCCAAAATGATGGAAATTCCTTAAATTTCTTGGCTGTTTTTAACGATTAGCTGTGACTAACCTCCAATTTTTTCGTTAGTATCGCACAACTTTTCCCAAAGTCCGGTCGTTTGCCTTTCCGGGAAGAATATGTTATACTACAACCAAACGAACACGCAGGCGCATCCCGCGCCGTGCGGTCTGAGCCGTCAAGGAGGTTCTACCATGAAATTTCTGAAAGTAATGCTCGCTGTTTTGACCTGTCTGGCTGTCACGCTGACCGGCGTGCTGCTCTTTGTGGACAAGCACGGCCCCCGCTATATCCAGATCGACAACAGCGAAGACTGAGCCTCGCATTTTTGAAACGCAGTCATCCCCCAGCCTGAACGGTGTGCCGCCCGGGCTGGGGGATGTTTGGCTTTTACGGCTTGTGCCGCCTGCTGAGAATGCCCCCGGATACAGAGCATCCGGGGGCATTCTGTCTTTTTAGTAATCCTTTTCGCAGCCCAGCAGGAACTTCATGTACGCGAAGGTCCGCTCCTGCCCGATGTCCCGCACCATCTGGAGCAGCTTTTCCAGCAGCGCTCTCGTCTCGGAGTGGAGCAGATAGTGGTCTTTGCTGTGCTCGTAGTACTCCCAAGGGGAGGCGTCGGTGTACCTGCCGCCCAGATAGATCTGGCTGGCGGCCACACGGTCGCAGACCATCTCGCAGACGTACCGCAGAGGGATCTTCATGCCGGTGAGGCCGGCTTTCGTGGTGCTGTAGTCTATCCAGTATTCGAGGTGATGCTTGTTGCGGCCCTTGTGGTGGAGCCATGCCGAGGTGTAGCCCCTGGCCTCCCGCTCCGCCTCATTGGGGCTGTGGTCGCCCTGATAGTAGATGCAGCCCGGGATGAACTCGGCGGGGCTGTACTTGCTCAGATCGTGGGCAAGGCCCTGCTCGTAGAGCCCGCAGGCAAAGCAGTATTTCATCACCAGCAGCTTGTGCCGGGTGATGGTCTCAAAATGGCCTTTGATGTTCATGCGTTCCGCCACCTCACTGTCACTTTTCCCTCTTTGAGGTTCCGCAGATCGCCGCTCTCCGAGAAATCCTCCCGGTCGCGGGTCAGGCTGGGGTTATAATAGGGGTCATCCAGAATATCCGCCTTGCCGTGGACGTCGTAGAGCCGCTGCTGCTCGGCGGCAAAGCGCGCCGCCTTGACGGGGTCTTTCTCGTCGCCGCCCCGGCTCTTGCTCTCGTAATGGGTCAGCTGGGCGTAGGGCGTCCACACGATGCGATAGCCCTTGTCCCGCACCCGGAGGCAGAAGTCCACATCGTTGAAGGCCACGGCAAACTTCTCGTCCAGCCCCTTCACCTCGTCCCACACGCTGGCCCTGACCAGCAGGCAGGCACCCGTGACGGCGGAGAAGTCCTGCACGGTAGCGGCGCGGAACAGATAGCCGCTGCCGCCCGCCTTCTTGTACTTATGGCTGTGGCCCGCGTAGCCGCCCAGACCCGTGACGACGCCCGCATGCTGGAGCGTCTCGTCGGGATAGTAGAGCATCGCGCCGCAGATGGCCGCACCGCCGGGATGGGCGCACTGCCGCAGCAGCTCGGTGAGCCAGTCGCCGTTCCGCACCTCCACGTCGTTGTTCAGCAGCAGCAGGTACTCGCCCTGCGCCGCCTTCCGTCCGAAGTTGTTGATGGCTGAGAAGTTGAAGCCCTTTTCCGGCCAGATGACCACTTTCAGGCCCTCGTACCGCTTCTCGGCATCCTTATAATAGGCAAAGGTAGCCGGGTCGGTGGAGTTGTTCTCGATGACGATGACCTCGAAGTTGTCCCACTCGGTCTTTGACCAGATGCTGTACAGGCACTTCTCGAGGTCGTCGGTGTGGTCTTTGTTGGGGATGAGGATGCTCACCTTGGGGTCGCCCTCGATGTCCCACTTGACCCGGTAGGTGCTGGGGAAAAGCCCATCCTCCACCGTGCCGGTGCGCCCGGTGCGGCTCAGATGGTCGGCCAGTGCCTTTTTCGCCGCCGCCGCCACATAGGGCTTGGCATCGGTGCCGCCCGAGGTAGAACCGGCATGGACCCGCCAGTAGTAGAGCACCTGCGGCAGATGAGCCGCACCGCCGGTCTGTTCGATGAGCCGGAGGAAGAGGTCGTGGTCCTGACTGCCGTCGCACTCGGGGCGCTCGCCGCCCAGCTGCTCATACAGCGCCCGCTTGAAGACTGCCAGATGGCAGATGTAGTTGCAGCAGAGCAGATAATCCGGGGCATAATCGGGCTTGAAGTGTCCCACCATCGGCTTTTTGATGTCCTTGGTGAAGAGCGCCTCGTCGCTGTAGAGGAAACCGTCCGGCTCACCCTTTTCGCGGAGCTGCAAGACAGCCTTTCCCATCGCGTACATGGCGTGGGGGGCCAGCACATCGTCGTGGTCGGCGAGGGCGAGATATTCGCCCGTCGCCAGCGTCTCGGCGGCGTTGGTGTTGGCGGCAATGCCCTTATTTTCGACCTTTTTGTATACGATGCGTTGATTTTTCCGTTGATATTCCCTTACGACACGCTCCACCTCGGGGTGGGCGTCGTCGGAGGCGTCCGCGAGGCAGAGCTGGCCATTGGGGGCGGTCTGGTTCACGAAGGAGTCCAGAAATTCCCGCAGGTAATTTTCGGGCGTATTATACAGCGGGGTCAGGATGGAGATGGTGGGCAGGCCGCAGTTCTCAGCGGTCTTGCCGACCATTTCGGCGGCCTGAGCTTCCAGCACCTTTTTGCCGGGCAGATAGCGCGCCCGCTTGCCGAAGAAACGGCGGCGGACAAAGCCCGCGCCCCGCTTTACCATGGTGGGCAGGCCCTCGTCTTTCGTGAGCCGGACGGCATAGCCCATCAGCTCTTTGGCGCGTTTGAGTCGTACATTCATAGTTTCTTATGCCTCGCCCCGCTGCACGGCCTTGTAGGCGTTGCAGACGGTCTCAGTGTCGCCGTTCATCTTGAGGTGGCCGTGGCTCAGCCATGCCACCTTGCTGCACATCCGCTCGATCTGCTCGATGGAGTGGGACACCAGGATCACCGTGGTGCCGCCGGCCATCAGCTCCTTCATCCGCTTTTCGCACTTCTGCTGGAAGAGGAAGTCGCCCACCGCCAGCACCTCGTCGGCGATGAGGATGTCAGGCTTGGTGATGGTGGCAATGGCAAAGCCGATACGGGCCACCATGCCGGAGGAGTAGTTTTTCAGCGGCACATCGAGGAAGTTCTGCAGCTCGCTGAACTCCACGATCTCGTCGAACTTCTCGTCCAGATACTTGGGCGAGAACCCCAGGACCGTACCGTTGAGGTAGATGTTCTCCCGGGCGGTCAAGTCCATGTCGAAGCCCGCACCCAGCTCGATGAGGGGGGCGATGGTGCCGTTGACGGTCACTTTGCCCTTGCTGGGCTTATACACGCCCGCAATGGTCTTGAGCAGGGTGGATTTGCCCGAGCCGTTCAGGCCCACAAGGCCGTAAAAATCGCCGGGCATGATGTCGAGGCTCACGTCCCTGAGGGCGTAGAACTCGTCGTACTGCAAGCGCCCCTGCACCATGGCAAGGAGGTATTCCTTCAGGCTCTCGTGCTTTTCGGTGGAGAGGTTGAAGCACATGGACACATTGTCCACTTTGATGATAGGTTCCATCGTTCTCTCCTCCCTCTTATATATGCAGCACGAAGCGGTCCTGTGTCTTGCGGAACATCTGGACGCCCACCAGCATCGAGATGAGGGCGCAGAGGCCGCAGACGAGGAACATGTTGATGTCCAGCGGGATGCCCCACATCAGGGTGCGGCGGAAGCCCGTGATATACCAGTACATCGGGTTCAGCTTGATGATCTGCTGCATGTTGAAGCCGCCGATGGAGAAGGTCATCTGGGTGGGGTCGTAGAAGATGGCGGAGAAATAGAGCAGCGCCGTGATAAAGACGCTCCAGATGTGCATGATGTCCCGGAAGAACACCGTCGCCGCCGCGAGGAAGAGGCCCACGCCGAGGCTGAAGAAGAAGAGGGTCACCAGCGGGTAGAGGGCTTCAAACACCGTGAAATGGATGGGGCTGCCGGTGAACACCATGACCAGCGCCAGCGCCACGAAGCTGAAGACGCAGTTGACCATGGCGAAGCAGCACTTTTCCAGCGGGAAGACATATTTCGGGATATAGACTTTTTTCAGCAGGGAGGCCGCGCCGAGGACGCTGCTCATGCTGGTGGAGGTGGCCTCGTTGAAGAAGTTGAAGAGAAGCTGGCCGCACATCAGGAAGACCGGGAAGTTGTCGATGCCGCTGCCCCGCATATCCATCAGGCTGCTGAACACCGCCCAGTACACCAGGCACATGAGCAGGGGGTTGAGCACGCTCCACACCACGCCCAGCACACTGCGGCGGTATTTGAGCTTAAAGTCACGGCTGACGAGGTTCCACAGCAGATAGCGGTAGCACCACAGGCCGTTGAACATTGCCTTGAGTTTTTTCACAGGCGATCACCACTTTTCAAAATACTCGAACTTCTGGGCGGCAAAGGGCTCATGGAGCTTGTCCTTGGCGCTGGTCTTGTGCTCACAGCCGCAGTCGGGCCACTGGACGTTGACGGTGGGGTCGTCGTAGGGGATGCCGCCCTCGCTGGTGGGGTCGTAGACATCGGTACACTTGTAGCAGAACTCAGCCACATCGCTCAGCACGAGGAAGCCGTGGGCAAAGCCCTCGGGGATATAGAACATCTTCTTGTTCTCCTCGGAGAGGGTCACGCCCACCCACTTGCCGAAGGTGGCGCTGTTGGGGCGGCAGTCCACGGCGACGTCAAAGACTTCGCCCCTGGTCACACGCACCAGCTTGCCCTGGGTGTGGTTCTTCTGGAAGTGGAGGCCGCGCAGCACGCCGCGGGTGGAGCGGCTCTGGTTGTCCTGCACGAATTCCTTGTCGATGCCGGCCTCGGCGAACTGGTCTTTCTGGTAGGTCTCCATGAAATAGCCGCGGTCATCGCCGAACACCTGCGGCTCAATGACGACGACACCGGGGATCTCAGTCTGCGTAAAGGTGAATTTGCCCATAATTATTTTCCTCTCTGTTTTGTTTTATCACTTTTTGTCGTTTTGTAGAAGCAGTTTTCGTAAGCAGGGTGCGCCGAATGACGAGGATTTTTGCTCCGCAGGCAAGGCGATTTTCCGCAGCAATCCTTGGTGGATTGCAAGGGAAAGCAACGCAGTATGCGGGCAAAAAGGCCATTCAGGCGGGGTGCAATGCTTATGAAAACGGCTTCTGGTATATGGAAAAGCCTTTTGCGGCTTTTGCGCGATTTTTAATGTTTCGAGGGCTTTTGCTTTTTGGTTTTCCGGAGGCGTATCACCCGCATCACGCACAGCGTGGCACCGGCAGCAGCTGCGGTGCAGGCCAGCGAGATGGCGATGAGCATTCCCGCCGTCCTGGCAGGCTTAAGGTCGGAGGCCGTGTCCAGCTCTCTGCCCGCGTTCGCTTCCAGCAGCGCATCCAGCCCGGTGAGTACCGCCGGGACCCGGACGCTCGTCGATTCCTGCTTATCGCCGCCATTGACGGTATACACCGCGTACACTTCCGGCGAAGTACCCAGAACGTATCGTTCGGGCAGCTCCAGCGATACCGAGACATCCCCCGCCGTCACGCCGTCGGCCAGCAGCAGCCGGACGCCGGGGTCGGTGACGGCCACCTTGCCCAGCGCTCCGCCGCCGCCCACGACTTCCACCTCTCCGGTCAGGCCCTGGGAGGGCAGGTCGGTGTAGCCGGTATAGCGGGCGAAAGCGTAGTCCAGCAGGGTGCGGACGTCGTTGTACTTATCGGTCTTCATCTCGCTCTGCATGGTCACGCAGATGAGGCGGACGCCGTTCTGTTCCGCGAGGCAGACGTAGCTGTAGCGGGCGATGTTGGTGTAGCCGATCTTGGAGCCGCGGATGGCCGGGATGTAATACCGGCTGTAGCTCAGCCGCATTTTGTCCTGCTGGGAGAAATAGCGGGTCACCGGCTGGACATTCGTGGGCGCCATGGTGTACATCTCGAGACGGGTGAAAATGGTCTCAAAGCCCGGCTGGGTCAGCGCCCATCGCAGAATTTGAGCCATGTCGTAGCAGCTGGTATAGTGGTCATCGCCGCTGATGCCGTGGGGGTTGGCGAAGTGGGTGTGCTGGAGGCCCAGCGCCGCCACCTGCGCGTTCATGGCGGCCACGCCGCCCTCGATGGTGCCGCCGCCGAAGTATTCAGCCAGCAGGTTCGCGCCGTCGTTGGCGCTGGCGATCATGGTTCCGTAAAGAGCGTCCTGCAGGGGGACTTCTTCGCCCTCCCGCAGGGCGATGTGGCTGGAATCGGTGCCTGCGAGGGAGTAGACGTCCTCGTGGGAGACTGTGAGCTTCACGCCGTCCCAGTTTCCCTGCGCCTTCTGGCAGGCAAGGCCCAGCGTCATCACCTTGGTGATGGACGCCGGGTGCAGTTCTTCGTTCATATTCTGCTGTGCCAGCACGAGGCCGGTGTCTGCATCAATGATGCAGTAAGCCTCCGTCGTGGTCAGGGCCGGACCCACCGCCCCGGCAGACAGCGCCGGGCAGAGCAGGAGCAACGCTGTAAAAAGTGCAGCGAGGTATTTTTTCATTCGATCAATTCTCCACAAATCTTCATAGATAAACTTAGTATACCACACTTTCCCCTGCCTGAAAAGACGCCTTTCATCCACACGGACATTGCAGCACCGGCTGTAATTGCCGCCCTTCCAGCGCCGCTTCCAGCGTCTGGGGCAGCAGCTCGAACCGTGCCTTGAGGCTCTGGGGCTTGGCGTTGGGGTCATCCTGCCCGTAAGGCACAAAATAATAGTGCTTGCGCTGGTAGAGCCGGGCGATGTTCTCCCCGGAAGCGCCCAGCCCGTCGTTCGTCGAGACAGCGATGACGACGGGACAGCCCACCCGGAGCAGACTTTTCGCCGCCAGCGTCACCGGCGTGTCGGAAAGGCCCTCGGCCAGCCGGGCCAGCGTGGCCCCGGTGCAGGGCGCGATCACGAGGGCGTCGGCCAGATGCCGTGGGCCGAGAGGCTCCACCGCCTGCAGGGTATCCAGAACCGGACGGCCCGTCAGCCCTTCCAGCTGATGCCGCCAGCCGGAGGCCCGGCCAAAACGGGTGTCCTGCCCCGCCGCAAAGCTCATCACCGGCAGAAGCTCCCACCCCTGTCCCCGCAGCGCACGGGCCGCATCCAGCGCCGCTTCCAGTGTGCAGAAGCTGCCGCAGACCGCAAAGGCCGCGCAGCGTCGTTTCTTTTCCATCATGATGCTTCCTCCCTCTGCCCGATCATATCGCACACCGTCTGGGCCACTGCCTCGCCTGCCGTCTCGGGCGCGCAGGCGGCGGGCAGGCTCAGCGCATGGATGGCTCTGTGGCCCAGCCGCCGGGCCGCGTCGAAGTCGGTGCCGCCGGGGCGGGACGCCAGATCTACGATAAAGCTCTGCGGCCGCAGCCGGGCCAGCACTGCCTCGCTGAGCACCGGCGCAGGCACCGTGTTCACCACTGTATCAAAGGCCGGCGCTATCTGCCCGAGCCGGTCGATGGGGACGCTCCGCAGCCCGAAGCTCTCGGCCAGCGCCCTCTGGGCCGGGCGGCGGGCCGCCGCCGTCACCTGCGCTCCCAGCGCCGCCAGCCGGACGCCCAGCGCCTGCCCCACCGGCCCGAAGCCGGTCAGCAGAATACTGCTGCCCCATAGGGTGCGGCTGCGCTCTTTCATCAGGATGCCGATGCACCCTTCCGCCGTGGGGATGGCGTTGCGGATGGTCAGCTCTTCCCGGGCGAAGTAGTCTACCAGCTCTACCCCGGCCTCGGCGGCGATGGCTTTCGCCTCTGCCGACAGCATCCCGCCCAGCGCCAGCGTACCGGGCCTTGCGGCCCGCAGCAGTTCAGCCAGCGGCGTCCGCGCCGCGTCCAGCGGCAGGGGCAGCAGGATGTAATCTGCCACCGCTATCATCTCCGGCCCGCCCACACTGTACCCGGCCCGGGCCAGCGCCCGGGCCGCCGCGGCCTGCCGGGCGTCGCCGCCCACCACCGCGAAGCATTTCTTTCCTTCCACTGCAAGGCCCCCTCCCACATGCTCGGTGTGCCATCCTATGCAGAGGCTGTGCCGAGGGTGCAAAAAGGCCCGGCAGACGCTTTACAGCATCCGCCGGGCCTTACTTTTATTTGGGATTCAGGAGTGCGCCTCAACGGCCGCAGCTCTCGCCGCTGCAATGGTCGCAGTCCTCTTCCAGCTTGCCCACGATGGGTTCCGGGTCGATGCCCTGACGACGGTAGTAGTCGGACAGAGCGGACTTGACGGCCTGCTCAGCCAGAACAGAGCAGTGGACCTTGATGGGAGGCAGACCTTCCAGAGCCTCGACAACGGCCTTGTTGGTCAGCTTCAGGGCCTCGTCAACGGTCTTGCCCTTGATGAGGTCGGTGGCCATGCTGCTGGTCGCGATCGCAGCGCCGCAGCCGAAGGTGAGGAACTTGACGTCAACGATGATGTTGTTCTCGATCTTGAGGTACATCCGCATGATGTCGCCGCACTTGGGGTTGCCGACTTCACCCACGCCGTTTGCGTCGGGGATCTCACCCACGTTGTGCGGATGTGCAAAATGCTCCATGACCTTTGCGCTATACATACCTGCCATTTTAGTTTTCTCCCTTCAGGCTGAAGTGACGGGCCGTGTTCTGGCCCTGCAGCCACATACAACTCATAGCACGACGGCGGGGAATGACTTCCTCCAGCACATCGCACAGATATTTCGCCTCTTCCATCGTGTTCTGCGGGCCAAAGGTGAACCGCATGGAACCGTGGCCGATCTCTTCCGGCACGCCGATGCTCAGCAGCACATGGCTGGGGTCAAGGCTGTCGGAGTTGCAGGCAGAGCCGGTAGAGGCGCAGATGCCGTGCATATCGAGGTCGAGCAGGATGGTCTCGCCCTCCAGACCCGGGAAGCTGATGTTGACGTTGCCGGGCAGACGATGCTCAAGGCCGCCGTTCAGACGGGCCTCGGGGATGTTCTTCAGGATGCGGTCGATGACGTAGTCACGCAGCTCCTTCTCGTGGGCCATCCGCTCTTCCAGATGCTCGGTCGCCATCTCGAGGGCCTTGCCCATGCCGGCGATGCCGGCGACGTTCTCCGTACCGGCGCGGTGGCGTGCTTCCTGACTGCCGCCGTCGATGAGGTTCTGGGGCCAGATGCCCTTGCGGCAGTACAGCGCGCCCATGCCCTTGGGGCCGTTGAACTTGTGAGCGCTCATGGACAGCATATCCACGCCCAGCTCCTTGACGTCCACGGGGATGGAACCCACAGCCTGAACCGCATCGGTGTGCATCCAGACGCCGTGCTTGTGGGCGATCTCAGCGATCTCCTTGATGGGCTGGATGGTGCCGATCTCGTTGTTGGCCATCATGATGCTGATGAGGGCGGTGTCGGGGCGGATAGCAGCCTCGACATCCTCCGGGCGGATGTAGCCCTCCGTGGTGGGCTTGATATAAGTGACCTCGAAGCCCAGACGCTCGAGAGCGGCCATGCTGTGCATGATGGCGTGGTGCTCGAAAGCGCTGGTGATGAGGTGCTTCTTGTTCTGGCGGGCCTTGGTGAAGGCAGTACCCTTCACAGCCCAGTTGTCGGCCTCAGAGCCGCAGCCGGTGAAGAAGATCTCGGACGTGGAGGCGTTGATGGCCTTTGCCACCTGTGCGCGGCCCTTGTCCACGAACTCCTTGGCCTCATAGCCCACACTATAATGGCTGCTGGGGTTGCCGCAGGCGCCGTTCAGTGCCTCGACCATCACAGCCAGTGCCTCGGGAGCGCAGGCAGTGGTAGCAGCGTTATCCAGATAAACCACTTTTTCTGTGTTTTCCATAGGAATGGTTCCTTTCTGCTAAAATGCGGGAGCACCGCGCCTTCCAGGGGGCCGGGGCGCTACCCGCATAGATTCCATTTGACGGAATAGTTATATCATATCATTCCCTAGTATGTCAATGGGAATACTCGAATTTCGTGATTCAGTCTCATTTCCGGCCTTTTCCGGTGAGGTTTCCCAGCAACACCTTCCATTTCGGGTAGCCCCAGCGCTTGTCTTCGTCGAAATCGTCGGCCAGCTTCCACGGGAAAGGGCTGCCGTCGAAGTAGAGATTTCCCGCTTCGTCCACGCGGTCCAGCTTTCGGGGCAGATAGTCCTCGTCGTAGTAGCTCTTGCGGCGGTCGGGCAGCGCCCAGTGGAGGGTGCCGTCGGCGTCCATCCCCTCGGCCCAGACGCCGAATACAAAGGTCGCCGCCTCGCCGTAGCAGTGCTGCTCCATCCGGATGGCACCGTCGTAGTAGAACTTGATGACTTCCAGCGTGCCGGACTCCTTTTTGCCGTCTTTGCCCAGCGTGGGGCGGTAGTCCTGCTGGTAGCGGCAGCCGCAGTGGGTGCCGGCGAACTGTTTGGCGGTAAACATCTTCTGTCCTTTCTGCTTCTGCGCGCGCCGGTGGCGCGGGGCGGGTTTTATTCTTTCGGTCAAATGGCTATGCGCTCCGCACGGGCCAGAGGCAGAGCTGGTTTTTTCTTTAAGCTGGTTCTCGCGCCTATGCGCGGGGCAGTTTTCTCTTTCGGTCAAATGGCTTGCGCTCCGCGCGGGCCAGAGGCAGGGAGGGGTGTTTCGAATCCCCCCTCCCTACCTCTGGACTCCACTCTCCCCGCAACGAGTTAAGGGCTGCTC
>OHLX01000089.1_pt1 | contig 61182 bp, 40 predicted proteins | sample 1569241 | NCBI WGS metagenome assembly OHLX01 (sample SAMEA3879521, study PRJEB24766) | human gut metagenome | biome: human-associated habitat; feature: feces | place: USA | collected 1985/1987 | reverse complement strand
ATCAACAAATTACAAAGAAAATATTTTTTCCCTTTCAAAGAGATAATATTATTTTAAGAAAAAACAATTGCCATACACCCAAAAAGTATTCGTCTTGAGTTACTAGAGTGCGCAGTTTAGTTAAAGCCCGGCTAGACAAATTCATAGACGATTGTATGTTCATATCCATAACATCCGCTATTTCCTTATATGAGAGTTCCTGCACGTAACGTAAATAAAGAACTGTTTTTTGATTCGGAGATAACTGTGAGATTGCCACCAAAAGACGACGGGCCAGTTGCAGATCATGATCATTCTTAGGAAATAACTGTTCAAATAGATCTTCATTGAGCGGAATATGAAAAACTGAGTCATCTAATGAATCCGCTTCTTTATTAGTTGCTAATTTATAGGTGAGATTATTTCTTAAAGCTTTTAATAGATAAGAACGGACTGTTATGTTTGTCACATTAATGTGAGTATTCTGATATAAGTTTATAAAAAGATCCTGGATACAATCTTTGACCAATTCTTTATCTGTACTGCATCTCAAACCATAATTCAACAGAAGAGAATAATATCTTTGATAAAGTATTTCCAATGCTTTTTGATCGCCTTTTATCAAAAGGCCCCACAAAGCAATATCATCCATTTCACTAGAGGCAGCCATGCTTTTCATTTTCTATAGACATAGCGCAAATATACTTTAAATATTCAAAGATTAAAAAAAATCCTATTTTTTTATGAGAAAAATTACTCGTTGAAATACTCAAAAACCTTCCAATAAGTGGGATAGAAGTGCATCGTGTCCGATAACAGTGAAAATCAGTGAAAGAATTTAAAAGAGAAACAAATGCAATAGAATTATTTGGAAGAAATACAATGAAGGCTTACATTTGTCATGTGATTTTTTTCATAGTATTAGATTTAAGGTTAACAAAGGTTGGAGCAAAGCGTTGCTCCTTTTTTTATGTTTATGACAAACTAAGCTAATAATTGATACATTCCTCCCACCAATACACGAATTACACCTTTCATTTCAAGTTCGAAAAGAATTGCATTCATTTTCTGTACAGGAATATCTGCTTCAACAACTAATGTATTAATCTGTAAATCTCCTTGTTTCTCCAGAATATCAACCACCTTTTGCTCGTCCTCGGATAAGTCAAGGAAAAGACTGCGTTGCACATTTTCCACTTTCGCCGGATGAGCAGCAATATCCCAACCCATTGCCGATACAAAATCTTCTGCCGAAAGAAGTAAAGAAGCCTTATTATCCCGAATCAGTTGGTTACAACCTTTGGAATATTCATCATTCAGGCGTCCCGGGAAAGCAAAGCAGTCCCGGTGATAGCCTTCTGCAAGTTCGGCAGTGATTAACGAACCACCCTTCTCGGCAGACTCAATAACAATTGTAGCGTCACACATACCGGCAACGATACGGTTGCGGCTGACAAAGTTATGGCGGTCGGGATTCGTTCCGGTCAGGAATTCAGTTAACAGCCCACCATTATCAAGCATATCAATAGCTGTCTTTCGATGCACATAGGGATAGATGCGATCCAAGCCATGAGCAAGAACTCCTACCGTAGAAAGCTGATTGGCTAATGCTGCACGATGAGCGTTTATATCGACTCCATAAGCCAAGCCACTGACTACCAAGACATCAGGGCACAGTACTTTCAGATCGTGCAAAAAAGAAGCACAGATACGGGTTCCATAATCAGTAGCATGACGAGTACCTACCATATTAACGACACGGAGGGCATTCAAATCTGTATTTCCTTTGAAGAAAAGAACAACGGGAGCATCCTCACACTCTCTCAATCGGGAAGGATACTCCTCGTCGGTTATGGTCAGGCAACGAATATTATTCTTCTGAACAAAATCAAATTCCTGCTTCGCACGGTCAATGGCTTGCGGGCAATCCAACGCATTCACTACACGCCGACTTATTCCCGAAACACATTCAAGAAGTGCCTCGCGGTTATGGAATATGAACCCGGCACTTCCCGCCTCGTCCATCAAATGTTTCGCTCCAATATGCCCGATACCGGGCACCATTGTCAAAGCAATACTATAAATTTGTTCTTCTTCGGAGCTATTCATTTCAGGTAAGGTGCAAAGACGTTATCAAACAATTCGCTGTCACTCAAACGTCCATTTACTACACATACCGTTTCAACAGTGGATTTCACTACTACTTTATTATCACTTTTCCGGAAAATATCCTGATAGAACACATACTTAATGCCTTCTTTCTTCATATATAGCTTGGATACAAATTCATCTCCACTCTTCAACGGAGTTTTGAAAGCCATATTGATACGTGCTACTACGGGATCGACTCCCTGCTCATGAAGCGCTGCAAAGCTAACGCCGACCGAGGTCAGAAATTCATGCCGGGTATGTTCCAGATAATGCTGATAGTTGGCATTATTGACAATACCTTGAAGGTCGCATTCATAATCACGCACCTTCATTTCCAATTCATAGATATAGTTCATTTATCGTGAATTAAAGATTAGAGAATAATGACCGGAGCTAGCCTCTTTTCTGTTCGATATCCAGCCCTTTAAACTTTTTCAGTTCTTCGGTAGATACCAGTTTATACAGTTTGTCACTCGGACGTATCTTATCCGACTTCATAGAGAAATGCTGCCCTTTCTTTACGGTCTGCACCGGTTCCAGATCAACACGCGCTTCATCCAATGTCATAAAAACAGCGCCGGTAGTCGGTCCTGTAATCAACAGTTTGTCGCCTACGCTAACCTCGGCAGCTTCAACCAAAAACTCGGAGACTCCGATGTTAGAGAAGTATTTGATCCCTTTTCCCACGTAAATCTTACGTTCCGTTGCCGCCGATCCATAATTGCGGGTCCATTCTCCCAAACGCTGTCCGAGATAGTAGCCGTCCCAGAAACCACGGTTGAAAACGGTCTTCAGGCGTTCATCCCATGCTGCAATCTTTTCATCAGTAAAGGTATCTTCCAGATAGGCTTTGATAGCTTCTTTGTAGCATTCCACCACTGTGCGCACATACTCAGGTCCACGGGCACGACCTTCAATCTTGAACACACGCACACCTGCATCCAACATCTTATTCATAAAATGAATAGTTTTCAGGTCTTTCGGCGACATGATATATTCGTTATCAATATCCAATTCCACATCCGTTTCCTTATCACGAACGGTATAAGAACGACGACACACCTGCATACAAGCACCCCGGTTGGCAGAATGGTTCATCTCATGCAAAGAAAGATAGCATTTACCCGAAACAGCCATACAGAGCGCACCATGACAGAACATTTCAATACGAAGCTGTTCGCCACTCGGACCGCAGATATGTTCTTCCTGTATCTGCCGGTAAATCTCCGCTACCTGTTCCAGATTCAATTCACGGGCCAGTACCACTACATCAGCAAACCGGGCATAGAATTTCAACGCTTCTGCATTGGAGATATTCAGCTGGGTGGAAAGATGCACCTCCTGCCCTATCCGGCGGGCATAGTCCATCACTGCAACATCAGCCGCAATCACAGCCGAAATTCCCGCTTCCTTAGCCGCATCGACAATCGTATGCATTAAAGGAATATCTTTATCATAGATAATGGTGTTCACCGTCAGGTAGCTTTTCATCCCGTGCTCATCGCACGTGCGGGCTATTTCCCGCAAGTCATCAATCGTGAACGTATTGGCCGAACGGGCACGCATATTCAAGTTTTCTATACCGAAATAGATAGAATCGGCACCTGCCTGAATGGCCGCAGCTAGAGATTCGCGCGAACCTACAGGAGCCATAATTTCAAAATCTTTCAAACTAAGACTCATAGAATATATACTTATTTGTATCAGTTAAGCAAATGAATGCGTACAAAGGTAGGCTTTTTTCCGTATTTTTGCAGCGAAAAGAAGAAGTTACTTCAATCATAAACAGCAAATAACAAAATCGTATATGAAGATTAACCATATAGACTTGGGAAAACATCCTATCCTGCTTGCTCCCATGGAAGACGTGACCGACCCGGCTTTCCGCCTGATGTGCAAAAAGTTCGGAGCGGACATGGTATATACTGAATTTGTATCGAGTGACGCACTGATACGTGCTGTCAGCAAGACAGCGCAGAAGTTAAACATCAGTGATGAAGAACGTCCCGTCGCCATTCAGATATACGGCAAAGATACGGAAACCATGGTGGAAGCCGCAAAGATTGTGGAACAGGCACAGCCTGATATTTTGGATATTAACTTCGGATGCCCGGTGAAAAGAGTGGCCGGAAAGGGTGCCGGAGCAGGAATGTTGCAGAATATCCCTCAAATGCTGGAGATTACCCGTGCTGTAGTGGATGCGGTAAAAATCCCCGTAACGGTGAAAACCCGTCTGGGGTGGGACGCCAACAACAAAATTATCGTAGAGCTGGCAGAACAGTTACAGGATTGCGGTATTGCCGCATTAACCATACACGGTCGTACCCGTGCACAAATGTACACCGGAGAAGCGGACTGGACGCTGATAGGAGAAGTAAAAAATAATCCGCGGATGCATATCCCGATCATCGGCAACGGGGATGTGACAACGCCTCAACGCTGCAAGGAGTGTTTCGACCGTTATGGAGTGGACGCTGTTATGATAGGCCGTGCCAGCTTCGGCCGTCCATGGATATTTAAAGAGATGAAGCATTATCTGGAGACAGGCGAGGAACTGCCGCCACTAAGTTTTGAATGGTGTATGGAAGTCCTCCGCCAGGAAGTGATTGACAGTGTAAACCTACTCGACGAACGCAAAGGTATCTTGCACGTGCGCCGTCACTTGGCTGCAAGCCCGTTATTCAAAGGAATCCCTAATTTCCGTGACACCCGCATCGCTATGTTACGTGCCGAGACCAAAGAGGAGCTGTTTCAGATATTTAATGAAATACTCACCAACAGAGAAAGTAGCCCGAAAAATTAAATACGATATTTATAGCATTGCATCCTTGAAGATAGTATTATGGAGCAATGCTATTTTATTTGAACATCGGTTGCGCAAACCACTTTTTAAACATCCAAGTTACCACCACATACAACAAGAATGCGGAGAAAAAGCCTACAATAGCATCAATGACATAATGAGCCTGAATATATACAGTAGCTCCACAAAGCAGCATATAGAAAGGTATCAGGCAAGCAAACAGCTTCTTACTGCCCCGCCATGCCATAATCATCAGAATGGTAGAAATGCCGACATGCGAACTTGGAAATGCGGCCGTAGGCCGTTCGCCCACTTGTTGGGAGCCTTCCACTAAACTATAAAAGAACCCATGCTGATAGCCCGGACCGGGAAGCAATTCCTGATGATGATTGAAATAATCACCGATAGCCGGAAAAATTCCTTTAGAAACATTATCAAATCCAATGGCAGGAAAATAGAATTGAGGTCCTGCAACAGGTACGAATATATATATCAGATAATAGATAAAGAAGGAAGTGACAAGCACAAAAGACATCTTTTCAAACCACTCGAACCTATAAATGAAATAGAATAACGCCACAATCAACATCATCGGATAATAGAAGAAATATCCCATATTGAACGCCTCACTGACCAGAAGATGCGGGAACGTATGACAAAACCAGATAGCAGGTTGCCCATTAAAAATAAACTGTTCGGTGATAGCGAAGACATGATCCAGATTCGGAAAGAACCGGTTGAACTCGAAAGTATCCGGATACCAGTAAGAAAGCAGGCTCATCTGAATGACGATGCGTACAAACGCCGAAAACTTACAGGGAGCAAGCCGGTAGAGATACATCAACAGAAAAGTCATTGCAGCAATCATAGCCCTATCCAGCAACATGTGCCATGGATGATCCATTCGCTGAAACAGGAATAGAATCAAAATAGAGGTCAACAGATTATAAATCAATGTAATCTTCTCCACAGCAAACAACCCTTTCCGGGTTTCTACTCGCTTAAATAAGTCTAAAGCCATCCTTCGTTTTTATACCAGGCAATGGTTTCATGGACTCCCTTTTCCAAATCATATTCGGGCGCATATCCCAGTTCATTAATTGTCGGGATGATGTCACATTGCCAATTGCGTTGTTTCATTATCTTATATTTATCCGAATTTAGTGTACTGCTCTTTCCGGAACGTGTAGCAATAAATTCAGCGAGCAAAGATATAACTTTTAGCACAATTAACGGACATTTCAGATGAAGAACAAACGGATTACCCAATTCTTTTTGTATCAGGTCCGAAAACGCACGACTCTTATACACATTCCCGTCTGTCAGGAAATACGTTCTACGGGTAACATTTTTCTCTATTCCCAGGAAAATAGCTTGCACAATGTCTTTCACATAAACAAAAGTAAGGTCTTGACGCCGGAAACCCACCGAGAAATCAACATGCTTCTGAATAGATTTCGCCATAAGGAAATAATCTGTTTCACGAGGTCCGTAAACTCCCGTAGGACGATAAATGACATAAGGAAAACCGGGAATACTCTGAATATACAGTTCCGCTTTCAGTTTACTGAACCCATAAGCCGTATTGGGCGCCGGAGTATCATCCGCCTCAATCGGAGTATAATCCTTCTCACGTACAGGACCGAATACACTCAACGTGCTGATATATATAAACTGCTTCGGAACCATATTCAACGCTTTCAGCGTGTCTATAAAATATTTAGTCTGGAGATAATTGACATAATCAAAAGTCTTTTTGTCAGAGCATTTGGTGACACCGGCACAATGAATGATATAATCAAACTTGTTATAAGTACCTTTATGCCCGGAGAGTTGGGCACGAAGTTCATTAGGATGCGCAAAGTCCAGTTCCAGAAAATGAATCTTCCGGTTTTTTAAATATTTCTTACTGCTCGTAGAACGAATCCCTGCCCACACACCAAACCTTCGTTTCAACGCTTCCTCTACGATGAAACTTCCTATAAAACCGCTTGCGCCCGTAATTAAAACACTCTCCATTATTACTCTCTAGGTTCTGCGTGAATATTAATAAAAGTACCTCACTAAACATTTTCTTGATAATGCCACAAAGATACAATAAATATAAAACAAAAGCCATTTTGCTTTTCTCAATTATTATTTGTCGCACTCAACCCGTTGAAAAACCCCGATACCCTTTAAATACCACTTAAATACAACGATAAAATTATGAGTTATCCCCAACTTTGTAATATACCTTATCAGAACCAACCTGACCTATTACGGAAAATCAAATACAAGACTGCAAAGTTATTTTTCTTTCCTCAAAGTTTCGATAAGGAAAATATTCCTATATCTTTGTAACTAGATATTTTTAAAAGACTACATTATGGCGAAAAAGAAAGAAAAGAAAGAGAAGAAAGCCGGCAAGAGAATGAGTAAAAAACAGTTAGCCGCGCTATTGATAGACTTTTTCCATGCCAAACAAAGCGAGACGCTGAGCATGAAATATATTTTCTCAGAGTTACATCTCACCACTCACCCGCAGAAAATGCTATGCGTCGATATTCTTCACGAAATGCTGGATGATGACTATATCAGCGAAATAGAAAAGGGAAAGTTCCGTCTCAACAATCATGGAACAGAGATGACCGGCACCTTCCAACGGAAAAGTAACGGAAAGAATTCCTTCATCCCCGAAGGAGGGGGCGATCCTATCTTTGTGGCCGAACGCAACTCGGCCCATGCGATGAACAACGACAAAGTAAAGATCACCTTCTACGCCAAACGTAAAAACAAGGATGCCGAAGGGGAAGTAATAGAAATACTGGAACGTGCCAACGATACATTTGTCGGTACACTGGAAGTAGCCAAGTCGTATGCTTTTCTGGTGACGGAAAACCGTACACTTGCCAATGACATCTTTATCCCGAAAGAAAAGCTGAAAGGTGGTAAAACCGGAGACAAAGCAATTGTGAAAGTGACCGAATGGCCGGACAAGGCAAAAAATCCTATCGGACAAGTCATTGATATACTTGGCAAAGCCGGTGAAAACACTACGGAGATGCACGCCATTCTTGCCGAATTCGGTTTGCCTTATGTCTATCCGAAGTCGGTAGAGACAGCGGCAGACAAGATTCCCGCCGAAATTTCAGCCGAAGAGATTGCCAAACGTGAGGACTTCCGCAAAGTTACCACTTTCACTATTGACCCGAAAGATGCCAAAGACTTCGACGATGCACTTTCTATCCGCAAATTGAAAGAAGGATTGTGGGAAGTAGGTGTACACATCGCCGATGTGACGCATTACGTGAAAGAAGGAGGAATCATTGACAAAGAGGCAGAAAAACGCGCCACTTCCGTCTATCTGGTGGACCGCACCATTCCGATGCTTCCCGAACGATTGTGTAACTTCATCTGTTCCCTCCGCCCGAATGAAGAAAAGCTGGCTTTCTCCGTAATCTTCAATATTACCGAAAAAGGTGAAGTCAAGGATTCACGCATCGTTCATACGGTTATCAACTCCGACCGCCGCTTTACTTACGAAGAGGCACAGCAAATTATCGAGACAAAAGAAGGAGACTTCAAGGAAGAAGTACTCACACTGGATACTATCGCCAAAGCACTTCGCGAAAAACGTTTCTCAGCAGGAGCTATCAACTTCGACCGTTACGAAGTGAAGTTCGAGATCGATGAGAAAGGGAAACCTATCAGCGTTTACTTCAAGGAGTCAAAAGACGCCAATAAGCTGGTAGAAGAATTTATGTTGCTTGCCAACAGAACCGTAGCCGAAAAGGTAGGACGTGTGCCGAAGAATAAGAAAGCCAAAGTGCTCCCTTACCGTATCCACGACCTGCCCGACCCGGAAAAGCTGGAAAACTTGTCGCAGTTCATCGCCCGTTTCGGCTATAAAGTACGTACAAGCGGTACAAAAACAGATATTTCAAAGTCTATTAACCACCTTCTGGACGATATTCATGGTAAGAAAGAAGAGAATCTGATTGAAACAGTTTCTATCCGTGCCATGCAGAAAGCGCGTTACTCTACGCATAACATCGGCCACTACGGACTGGCATTCGAATATTACACTCACTTCACCTCACCGATCCGCCGTTTCCCGGATATGATGGTACATCGTCTGTTGACGAAGTACATAAACGGAGGACGCAGCGTATCAGAAGCCAAATACGAAGACCTCTGCGACCACAGTTCGAACATGGAGCAAATAGCTGCCAACGCTGAACGCGCTTCTATCAAATATAAACAGGTAGAATTTATGAGCGAACGCTTGGGGCAGATTTACGATGGCGTAATCTCCGGTGTAACCGAATGGGGACTCTACGTAGAACTGAACGAAAATAAATGTGAAGGTTTGGTGCCCATCCGCGATCTGGATGATGATTATTACGAATTTGACGAGAAGAACTATTGCCTTCGCGGACGTCGTAAAAACAAGATATATAGTCTGGGAGATGCTATTACCGTTCGCGTAGCACGTGCCAACCTTGAGAAGAAACAATTGGATTTTGAATTAATAGAAAAATAAGTTCACCACAAAGGGGAAGCTAACAACCATTATGAAAACCTTTATCATCGAAGACAAACAAAGAATCGAGTCTATTATTCTTCATTGTGACGTTTGTTTTGTAGGTATAGTCGATATGGAAGGTAATCCATACGTAGTTCCGATGAACTTCGGTTATGAAGACGGCATTATCTATCTCCACTCCGGGCCCGAAGGCAGTAAAGTGGAAATGTTGGAACACAATAATAATGTCTGTATCACTTTTAGTCTCGGACACAAGCTTGTCTATCAGCACGAAAAAGTGGCTTGCAGTTACAGTATGCGTTCTGAAAGTGCGATGTGTCGCGGAAAAGTAGAGTTCGTTGAAGACATGGAAGAAAAACGTGGCGCATTGGACATTATCATGTGTCATTATACGAATAATGAATTTAATTACTCCGATCCGGCTGTCCGTAATGTTAAAGTATGGAAAGTACCGGTAGACCGGATGACGGGAAAAGTATTCGGCCTGCGAGCTGATGAAAAGCCATAGATATGAAAAAATTAGTATGTGGACTTACCTTGTGTCTGTCTGTCGGCAACATCTTTGCCGGCAGTACAAAAGACATATACAAGAAGAATTGGATTGACTTTAATAAGAACGGAGTCAAGGACGTATACGAAGACCCTGCCGCTCCTATTGAAGCCCGTGTTGCGGATTTGCTGTCGCAAATGACGCTGGAAGAGAAAACCTGCCAAATGGCTACTTTATACGGTTCGGGGCGGGTATTGAAAGATGCATGGCCCACTGCCGAATGGTCAAAGGAAATCTGGAAAGACGGTATCGGGAATATTGACGAACAGGCGAACGGATTGGGTAAATTCGGTTCCGAGCTTTCTTATCCGTATGCCAACAGTGTAAAGAACCGCCACGAAATACAACGCTGGTTTGTAGAACAGACACGGTTGGGCATTCCCGTTGACTTTACCAATGAAGGAATACGCGGATTGTGCCACAATCGGGCTACCATGTTTCCTGCCCAATGCGGACAAGGTGCCACGTGGAACAAGAAACTGATCCGAGAAATTGCGAAAGTCACTGCTGATGAGGCAAAAGCGCTCGGATATACCAATATTTACGCCCCGATTCTGGACATTGCCCAAGACCCGCGCTGGGGACGGGTAGTAGAGAGTTATGGCGAAGATCCTTATCTGGCAGGCGAACTGGGAAAACAAATGATTCTCGGTCTGCAAGCCGAAGGACTGGCAGCCACTCCGAAACATTTTGCCGTCTATAGTATCCCGGTTGGAGGACGTGATGGAGGTACACGTACCGACCCGCACGTGGCTCCGCGTGAGATGAAGACTCTTTATTTGGAACCCTTCCGCAAAGGAATTCAGGAAGCAGGAGCCTTAGGGGTAATGAGCTCTTATAATGATTATGACGGAGAACCCGTCTCCGGGAGTTATCATTTCCTTACTGAAATTCTGCGTCAACAATGGGGGTTCAAGGGATATGTAGTATCGGACAGTGAAGCAGTGGAATTCCTGCATACAAAACACCGCATTACCCCGACTGAAGAAGAAATGGCGGCACAAGTAGTAAATGCAGGACTGAATATCCGCACCAACTTCACCCCGCCACAAGATTTTATCCTCCCTTTACGCCGTGCAATCAGCGAAGGAAAAATCTCTTTGCATACCCTCGACCAACGTGTAGGTGAAATCTTACGTGTCAAATTTATGTTGGGGCTTTTTGATAATCCGTACCCAGGTGATGATCGTCATCCAGAAACAGTAGTACACAATGCCGCTCATCAGGAGGTATCTATGAAAGCGGCTTTAGAGTCTATTGTTCTTCTGAAAAACGAGAATCAGATGCTTCCGTTGTCCAAGAGCCTCAACAAAATAGCAGTTATCGGTCCGAATGCAGAAGAAGTGAAGGAACTGACGTGCAGATACGGCCCTGCCCATGCTCCTATCAAGACTGTATATCAGGGAATCAAAGAATATCTGCCTAATGCAGAAGTCAGCTATGCAAAGGGATGTAACATCATTGACAAGTATTTCCCAGAAAGTGAATTATACAATGTTCCTTTGGATACACAGGAACAAGCTATGATTAATGAAGCAGTAGAACTGGCAAAAGTTTCGGACATCGCTATTCTTGTATTAGGCGGAAATGAGAAGACGGTTCGGGAGGAATTTTCCCGTACCAGCCTCGATCTCTGCGGGCGTCAGCAGCAATTGCTGGAAGCTGTATATGCAACAGGAAAGCCAGTAGTTTTGGTAATGGTAGACGGAAGGGCAGCAACAATCAACTGGGCCAACAAATACGTTCCCGCTATTGTGCATGCCTGGTTCCCCGGTGAATTTATGGGGAATGCTATTGCTAAAGTCCTTTTCGGAGATTACAATCCGGGCGGTCGCCTGGCTGTAACTTTCCCGAAGTCAGTAGGACAGGTTCCATTTGCATTTCCATTCAAACCCGGCTCCGATTCAAAGGGGAGAGTCCGTGTAGACGGAGTTCTTTATCCTTTCGGATATGGGTTAAGTTACACTACTTTTGAATATTCAGCCTTGAAGATCTCCAAACCGGTTATAGGTCCACAAGAAAACATGACCCTTTCGTGTATCGTAAAGAATACCGGGAAAAGAGCTGGAGATGAAGTAGTTCAGCTTTATATTCGGGATGATTTCAGCAGTGTGACTACCTACGACAAGGTGTTACGTGGCTTCGAACGTATTCATTTGCAACCGGGAGAAGAACAGACAATCAGCTTTACCCTTACTCCTCAAGACTTGGGGTTATGGGACAAGAACAATCAGTTTACGGTAGAACCGGGTAGTTTTTCAATAATGATAGGAGCTTCATCACAAGATATACGGTTGAAAGGAAGTTTTGAAGTGCAATAAACCCCAATCAATAATATAAATCCATAAGAACCGGTAATAATTTTGTTTTCCTCACTAAAAAGTGAAACAGAAATTATTACCGGTTCTTCAGATTTCTATTTTCATCTATCAGTTCAACAGATTGATTCTATTAAAGTTTACTGACTTCACTATCTATATAGTCTGCTCTATTCCTTAACCACGTCTTCAACTCTTTCACTTTTGTATCGAATGAACGAGTATTTTCCCATAATTCACTATTCCTTTCCACAGAGGGTTTAAGCATTACAGCATAATCATCTACATATTGTAACAATGCATCTAGCTTATTATTCTTGAAATCTTGCCAAGTTCTCTTATATATCGCTTTCACACGGCTATCTTGTAGAAAGCGTTGGAAAAATGCCGTACCGACTCCATTCATGCTACTTGAAAATAACGGTGTGTTGTAACGTCCAAAATGATTACTCGTACCTTCATAATCATACGCCCAATCAAAATCCCAGATAGGTCCCATTACATACTTGCCATTTCCTTCTTTATGGAGAAAAACACTTTTAGGATGATTTATCTCCATGTTGTGTACCAAGTTAAAGGTTATCAGAAATTTGGCAACCGATTCAATATCAATCATGTCTACATAGCTATTTCCTTCTAACGGTTCTTTTGCAAATTGTGTCGTGAATGCATTAAAGTCCTTCTTCCAATATTCAAATTGCTCTGTGGTCAAATCAGGGTCTTTCACCATTACAGGAAGGTTAAATGCAGTCGATTTAAACTTAGGCTCATCATCCCAATAAGAATCAAGTTCCCACATGACACTGTTGTTTTCATCCAAATCTACACGGTTTTCTTTAACCTCTATCTGTTCGGTCAACAAGTAAGAACCTTTATAAATTCCGTTTAAAACCACATCTACAGGAATTGCATGATTGGTAAAAGGAAGTTCCAGCAGCCGACCTATCTTGAATGCAACCGAGTTAAGCATTAATGTAGGATCAAGATGATTTGCCAACAACACATAATTCTTGGCTTTCCCCAAACCACAGATCTCTGCTTTCTTATTAAGTTTCAGTCGATAAGGCTTTTTAGGATATCCCCACGTTGAATTGCCACGTCCCTTCACCTCGGTTTTCCCTGTATAATCCTCATAGCCCCCTCTACCGTTAACAGCCAAAGTACCCTCCAGATAATAATCCTTACTTGGTATTTCCGCTATAGACGGATCTGTCGTCGTAATAGTCAATTCAGGAATAGCAGATAATAAGAATTCAGCCTTTACTGTATATTGAAAAGTCTCCCCATTTCTCATTATAAACTGATAAACTACGGGAGATGAAAAATCATTCTTTGTCATTCCACTTTTCTGTTCTACCTCGCCCACCAGTACTTTTACAGCATTCGTGGTAAATGTAGGGATAAGCTCGGATTGTGAGAATGTAACAAGGGGTATTATACTTTCTTCTCCAATAGAAGAGGAAACATCAGCAGTCAAGAATGCATTATTCTTTTTCAAAAAGCGGAAAGCAGAAAGCACTCCGGTATCTTTCAATGCAATTTCCACTGTATATTGCTGTTTACTGCCATCTTCTGCTTCCACAGTAAAAACCAATGGCTGCGAATAATCATTTGAGGTAACTCCGGATTCCTGCTCAACTCCATCTATCGTGATGGATTTTCCATTATATTCGAATACGGCAATTAATGATTTCAAATCATCATACTTATCCAATGGCAATGTAATCACACTCCCCTGAATAGAGGCTTCCACATCATTTGCGACCTTACCTTGATTATCACTTTTCAAAATAGAAAAGTTCAGCAATTCCTTCGTTGAAGAGATTGAGGGTTCTTCGTCTTTACAAGCGGAAAATAGTAAGAGAATAGTTACTAAAATCCCTAAAGTATTGTTTAACATAGTATTAAATAAAAATGGTTACTTGGCAAATATACGATTTTGCCAAATAACCACCCGATTATTCTCTCTCTTTTTTCTAAAATTCAGTGTATCATAAAGGATATTCCTCAAAAGCATACAAAATAGTAGACAAATAACGTTCGCCTGTATCGGGCAGCAACGCCACAATCATCTTCCCTTCATTTTCCGGGCGTTTTGCCAGTTCTGTCGCCGCATAAACAGCAGCACCCGAAGATATGCCGACCAGCAATCCTTCCAGCTTCGCCAGTTCACGGCTTGTACGAATGGCATCATCATTCTGCACCCGAATAATTTCATCTACGACGGAAGCCTTGTAAGTCTTCGGAATGAAACCCGCACCGATTCCCTGAATCTTATGAGGCCCAGGCTTTCCTCCGGAAAGAACCGGCGAATCAGACGGTTCTACCGCTACCACCCTCACACTGGGGTCGCGCATCTTCAATGCTTCACCTACTCCGCTAACTGTCCCGCCAGTACCCACGCCGGCCACAAAGATATCGACTTTCCCCTCGGTATCTCTCCATATTTCCAGGCCGGTAGTACGTAAATGCATGGCGGGGTTAGCAGGATTTTCAAATTGTTGTAAGATAACAGAGTCCGGAGTTGCCGCTTTCAGTTCTTCCGCTTTGGCAATTGCTCCTTTCATACCATCCGCACCGGGAGTCAGGACCAATTCTGCTCCCAAAGCTTTCAAAAGATTGCGGCGTTCAACACTCATCGTGTCGGGCATTGTCAATATCAACTTATAACCTTTGGCAGCAGCCACAAAAGCCAGTCCTACTCCGGTGTTGCCACTAGTCGGTTCTATAATAGTAGCTCCCGCTTGCAAAACACCTTTTACCTCAGCGTCTTCAATCATCGCCAAAGCAATACGGTCTTTAACGCTTCCGGCAGGGTTAAAATATTCAAGCTTCACTACCAGGCGAGCTTTCAAATTCTTACTCTTATTATAATTACTAAGTTCCAACAACGGAGTGTTACCAACCAGGTCCGTCAATTTTCTTGCTATCTTCTCCATATATATCCGTTTTAAATTCATACGTTTTAATATATGACAAAGATAGCGCGGATTCTGTTCAGGCGAAATACCACAGATGTGGTAATTTCATACCACATCTGTCTTACAGAAAATCTGCCCGCATCGGAGTAAATGTGTCAATCAGCACGCCTGCTTCGAGACAAACACAGCCATGAGGTTTATTAGGAGCCACATAATAGCCATCTCCTGCCGATAGTATTTCTTTCTGTTCGCCAATCGTTAATTCGAACTTTCCACTTACCACATAAGTAGCCTGACTGTGATGATGTTCGTGCATTGTACCGACAGCTCCTTTTTCAAACTGCACTTTTACCATCATCAACTGTTCGTCATAACCCATTATCTGACGACGGATTCCCGGACCCGGGTTCTCCCACTTCAGTTCCTTTTCAAACTGAAAGACTTCACTACACATCTTCATATTTATCAAATATTAATCTATTAAATAAAAACAAAGATAGCCTTTTAGTCCATTGACAGCAAAATAAAGGCAGCCTTCATTAACAAATCTCATAAATTATCCTGATATTACTCGACTTAAAACAAGATTGAGTAATGTCTTATTTTTTATGTCAGAATAATCGTTATCTTTGTACGAATCATCTGATATGCATCAATTACATTCACTATTAATCTCTCTCTTATGAACACATTGAAAACTGTCTACATAGCTACTATTATCACCGGATTATTCACCGGACTGTTCTTATCTTCTTCCGCATCCGCGCAAGATATCTCAGGAACTTGGCACGGAAAACTGACTGTTCCCACCGGGTCGCTGACTATCGTATTCCATATCAACCAAGCGGCTCAAGGAACTTATGTAACAACGCTCGACAGTCCCGACCAGGGAGCCAACGGCATAAAGACACAAGCTACCTCTTTCAGTGATTCCATATTAACTATTCAGATACCTATTATTCATGCTTCCTACAAAGGAAAATTGAAAAGTGATAAAACGATAACCGGAACATTCACACAAGGAATGCCTATCCCATTGAACCTGGAAAAGGGAGAAGCAAGCCGTCCCAAACGTCCGCAGGAACCTCAACCACCTTTCCCTTATAAAAGTGAAGAAGTTACAGTGAGAAACGAACAGGACGGAATTAACCTTGCGGGGACATTAACTCTTCCCGAAAAGGGAAATAAATTTCCGGCAGTAGTGTTGGTAACAGGAAGCGGTGCGCAGAACCGGGATGAGGAGATCATGGGACACAAGCCTTTCCTAGTCATCGCCGACTATCTGACGAGGAACGGAATCGCCGTATTACGCTGTGATGATCGTGGCACAGCCGCCTCACAAGGCAACCATGCAACAGCCACCAACGAGGATTTCGCAACGGACACGGAAGCTGCCATCAATTACCTGCGCGACAGAAAAGAAATAAACACAAAGAAGATTGGCATTATCGGACATAGCGCAGGCGGAATCATAGCATTCATCGTAGCTGCCAAAGACCCTGCGATTGCGTTTATTGTTTCATTGGCAGGAGCCGGCGTAAGAGGTGACAGCCTGATGCTGAAACAAGTAGAGATGATTTCTAAATCCCAGGGAATGCCGGATGCGTTCTGGCAAGGAACGAAACCGTCGATACGAAACAGGTATGCCATACTGCAACAAGCAGACAAAACCACAGATGAACTTCAAAAAGAGTTATATGCAGATGTTACCAAAACCATGTCGTCCGAACAACTGAAAGACTTGAATACCGTACAGCAGATTTCCTCCCAGATAAGTTCCATGACCTCCCCCTGGTATCTTCATTTTATGAGATATGACCCGGCTAAAGCCATGAAAAAAATAAAATGTCCGGTACTTGCCTTAAACGGAGAAAAGGACATTCAAGTGGAGGCGGCTATGAACCTTACGGCTATCCAACAAAGAATCAGCGAGAACGGGAATAAGAATGTAACGGTAAAAGCCTACCCGAACTTAAATCATCTGTTTCAAACCTGTGAAAAAGGAACATTGGCGGAGTATGGGCAGCTAGAAGAAACCATTAGCCCGGAAGTTCTAAAAGATATAACAGACTGGATTCTTAAACATTCAGGAAAGAGCAATTGAAAAGACAATCTCTATTAATAAAAAAAACCGCAATAATATTATTATAAACACAATTATTAAAATCCATAGTCTTACATACGCAGCATTGTATAAATTGACTTAAATCAAAATATTTCACACCGAACTCACTCTGCCCGATTTTGTTTTACCTTTGCACCCGCAAAAAAGAAAAAGGTAAAAAGTTACAGGTATCAGGTTAAGTTTGGTATGAAAAAGAGTCTTATCGCATTGGCGTTCGGCACCCTGGGATTAGGTATTGCCGAATTTGTAATGATGGGTATTTTGCCCGATGTGGCAAAAGATTTAGGGATCAGTATCCCTATGGCGGGACATTTCATTTCCGCTTATGCATTAGGTGTCTGTGTGGGTGCCCCCGTGTTGACATTAGCCCGCAAATATCCGTTGAAACATATTCTGCTGGTATTAGTTACCCTGATTATGATAGGTAATATCTGTGCTGCAACAGCTCCCAATTATTGGATATTGCTTGCTGCGCGCTTCATTTCCGGACTACCGCACGGAGCATATTTCGGCGTCGGCTCCATTGTTGCCGAAAGACTGGCTGATAAAGGGAAAGGTTCGGAAGCCGTTTCGATTATGATTGCCGGAATGACCATTGCCAACCTATTCGGTGTCCCATTGGGAACTTCTCTCAGCACTATGCTTTCCTGGCGTGCCACTTTCCTGTTGGTCGGCATCTGGGGAATCGTTATCCTGTATTACATCTGGCGCTGGGTACCTCACGTAGAAGGCTTGAAGGATACCGGCTTTAAAGGACAATTCCATTTCTTGAGGACTCCGGCTCCCTGGCTCATTCTCGGTGCTACGGCGTTAGGCAACGGTGGCGTATTCTGTTGGTACAGCTATATCAACCCTATGCTGACGAATATTTCCGGTTTCTCCACCGAAAGTATTACTCCGCTGATGATTCTTGCCGGATTCGGTATGGTCATGGGAAATCTTATCAGCGGGCGCCTCTCCGACCGCTATACACCCGGAAAAGTGGGAACTGCCGCACAAGCATTAATATGCCTTATGCTACTTCTCATTTTCTTCCTTTCTCCCTACAAATGGACGGCTGCTATACTGATGTGCCTTTGCACGGCAGGGTTGTTTGCCGTATCCAGCCCCGAACAAATACTGATTATCCGTGTGGCAAAAGGCGGCGAGATGTTGGGGGCTGCCTGCGTACAGGTCGCATTCAATCTGGGAAATGCCATTGGCGCTTATGCAGGGGGATTGACTGTTAGTGAAGGCTATCGTTACCCCGCCCTCACAGGTGTTCCTTTCGCACTGACCGGATTCATCCTGTTTCTGATTTTTTATAAGAAATATCAGGCCAGATACTAAAGGAGGTAACTAATTCAAAGTTAGCACATATTTACTCCTCATAGTTAATAAAGTCATGCATAACGAGTACTAATTAATAGTATCCGAACAACTAAATCTTAGAGAGATTAAGATTAATTTATTTCGCTCGCGTCTTGTATCAACTCATACCATACATATTAGAATTTATCACAATTGCATTTTCTTCCCCTTTTACTTGAAAATCAATAATTTATTTTTATCTTTGTGAGAAGTGTGAGTCTTTCGTTTCTAATCACCTTCAAAAACGACGAATATGAAACAACAGTATCTGTTCGACTGCTTCTCGCAGCAAGCGTTGCAAACCCTGCATCGCTACCGTGCTGTTATGTTTAGTCCTACCCTCCGTACTATGTAAATTGCAATTTGAGATTCTTTTTTCACATTTTCTCCATTTACATAATTCAGATTCTTATGGACAAACAATATCAACCGACCCTTACCGAAGTACAGGATTGGGTACTTAAACTGTATAATACTTGTGAACAAACGATTACGAAAGCCGAACGCCTGGAACAGCATAAATATGCCGTCATGGTGCAGCGCCCGCAAGACAAGAAATTCCTCGTGAAGATGCTCGACGAATCCTCGCAAATCCGCGACCGGAAGATACTCGCCAAACGTATCAAGACTCTCCTTGACCAGTACGGTGTCCCCGAATTTCTGAACAAACGGGATGCTTTCTTATTCAAAATGTATCAGGCATTCGGACATCATTTCGACTTTATCGCTATCCCGATTATCAAAAAACGCCTGCGCATGGATACCTCGCAAGTTATTATCAATGAGGAACGCCCGCAACTCACGAAGCATCTGGCTACCCGCTTCAAAGAGAAAATCGGGCAGAACGTGAATCTTTTAGGCGAGGTGGTGCTTGGCAACGGAGAAGCCGATCACCGCTATCATCACTATCTGGAAGCTCTTGAATCACCCGACATTAATTACATCTCAGTGAAAATATCGGGAATCTACGCGCAGACACACGCTCTGAACTACGAAGAAAGTTTCCCGGAACTCGTTTCACGAATGTCCGCGCTTTATCAGAAAGCCATTGATTTTCCTTATACGGACGAAGACGGAATAAAACGCTCCAAGTTCATCAACCTGGATATGGAGGAATATAAAGACGCCCACTTCACATTGCGCCTCTTCAAAGCAGTACTCAACCTGCCGCAATTCAAGAACTATTCGGCAGGAATCGTCGTACAGGCTTATCTGCCGGATGCATACGACTTCCAAACCGAGTTGCTGGAATTTGCCAAAGCCCGCGTAGACGGAGGCGGAGCTCCTATCAAAATGCGTCTGGTGAAAGGCTGTAATCTGGAAATGGAAACGGTTATCTCCTCCCTGAAAGGCTGGCCGAACCCGATTCGTCCTTCCAAAACAGAAGTTGACGCCAATTATCTGTGCCTGTTGGAACGTGGACTGATGCCCGAAAATGCCCGGGTTTTACATCTCGGGGTTGCTTCTCATAATCTGTTCTCGATCGCTTATGCTTATCTGCTGGCTCAGAAGTACGGGACAACCGGATATATGACCTTCGAAATGCTCGAAGGAATGGCGAATCATCTTTGGAGAGCGCAGTCAATGCTCGGCAACCGGGTGATTCTATATACTCCGGTAGTGAAAAACGAACATTTCCTGAACGCCGTCTCTTATCTTGTCCGTCGCATGGACGAAAATACGGCACCCGACAATTTCCTGACTCACTCCTTCAATCTGAAACCGGATACAAAAGAGTGGGACTTCCTCGCAAAGCAGTTTGAAGAAGCCTATGCTATGAAAGATCACCTCACGCATGTGTCTCCACGCGTTCAGAACCGTAATCTTCCGTACACTCCCGTCGCCCCATCGGACACAATGCAGAATGAACCGGATACGGACTTCGACTTGTCACAAAATCAGGAATGGGTGCGCCGTATCTTTGCCAAATGGAAGAAAAGCGGAACGGAAGAACCGGAAATCATTCCTTTACAGATAGGTGCGGAAACAGTAGTATGCAAAAACCGCTACAAATACCTCGACCGTTGCCAGAATGACGAGGTCTGTATCTGTGAAATGTCACAGGCGGACAGTGCTCAAGTGGAAAAGATTATCGAAATTGCCGAGACAGATCCTGCTGGGTGGAGAAAAACCACACTGGAAGAACGCCACCGGATTATGTACGAAGCAGCCAACCGGCTCGCTGATATGAGGGGTGACCTGATAGGTTGTATGTGTGCCGTAACCGGTAAAACTGTCATTGAAGGTGATGTAGAAGTATCGGAAGCGGTAGATTATGCCCGTTTCTACACGACAGCGATGAAGAAATTCGCCGCATTAGATGATATAGAGATAAAACCGAAAGGTACCATATTGGTCATTTCACCGTGGAACTTCCCGTGTGCCATTCCCGTAGGCGGTATAGTAGCCGGACTGGCGGGAGGAAACACCGTTATCCTGAAACCTGCCACCGTAGCGGCTCCGGTTGCCTGGATGTTCGCCAAAGCTTTTTGGGATGCAGGTGTACCGAAAGAGGCCTTACAAGTCATCATCACCAACCGGGAAGCGCTGAAAGTGCTGACTACCGCCCCTGCAATCAAGCATATCATTCTGACAGGAGGAACAGACACCGCCCAGAATATCGCAAGAGCCAATCCGGTAACTCCGCTATCAGCCGAAACGGGAGGCAAAAACGTCATTATCCTCACTGCATCGGGCGACCGTGACCATGCTATCATGAACATCGTCGCTTCCGCCTTCGGTAATGCCGGCCAGAAATGTTCCGCCTGTTCTCTGTTATTGGTCGAACGTTCGGTCTATGAAGACAAGAACTTCCAAAGCAAACTGAAAGATGCGGCAACGAGCCTGAAAGTAGGCAGTGTCTGGAATCCCGGAAATATTGTCGGTCCGATGATTACCAATAAGAACGACAAGTTGCTGCAAGCCTTCAACCTCGAACCGGGAGAATCGTGGCTGGTTCCTCCCCGTTTCATCGATGAGAAAGAATATATGCTGGCTCCGACCGTGAAATGGGGAGTGAAACCGGAAAACTTCTCTTTCCGAACCGAGTTATTCGGCCCTCTGCTGAGTGTTGCCTGCATCGAGAACCTTGAAGAAGGAATTAAGTTAGTCAATAGCCTGGATTACGGGTTAACTTCGGGATTACAGAGTCTTGATGAAGAGGAACAAAAGCTGTGGAAAAACTCCGTAATAGCAGGCAACCTGTATATCAACCGGGGAATCACCGGAGCAATCGTCAACCGCCAGCCATTCGGTGGAATGAAACTGTCTGCTTTCGGAGGCGGTATCAAAGCGGGAGGTCCCAATTATTGTACCTGTTTTGTAGAAATCACAGACAAGCCGGACAGCCAGACTGATTACATAGACAGTTATTTCGACGCTTGTGAGGAAGAATTTATGGACCCGAGGGATGTTAATAAGCTATACGGAGAACAGAATGTCTTCCGTTACTTACCTTTGAAAAGCATGATTCTACGTCTTTTTCCGGAAGACACAGATAGAGAGGTCAATATGATCTCATACGCCTCGGAACTATGTAGAACACCTCTCACTATCAGCTTCGACCCCTCGGATGACCGTACTGCCGCACTTACCCAATATGGCTGGCCGCTTCGAAAGGAATCGCTGGAGGACTTCCTGAAAGTGATGCCGGACTATGAAAGAGTACGTACTTGTTCTCCGAATATCCCCAAATGTATGTATGAACGTGCCGCGGAAACCAATATGTATATTGTGGCAGCGCCTCCTATGAAACAGGGACGCATCGAACTTATTCGCTACTTCAAGGAACAAAGCATTTCTTTCGAATATCACCGGTATGGTAGTATTTCCGAAGTGCCGCCTTACGAATAATTAATACTAAAATCCCCTTATTCTGTGACTTTACTTTCCATACTAAAAGTAAGCCGGAATAAGGGGAAAAGACAGAAAGTATACCAAGTTTCCTTTATTAGCTCAAAAAATGATTATCTTTGCAGACTAAAAATGAACAACTTGGTAACAAACACTCTTTTTTATCCGGGTATTGCCTCCAAATCATTGTTCATATATATGTATCCTATTGATAATAATAGAAATAATAGATTAATATGGCATTGCAATGTGGTATTGTTGGACTACCGAACGTGGGTAAGTCGACACTTTTCAACTGTTTGTCGAATGCGAAAGCACAGGCGGCAAATTTCCCTTTCTGTACTATTGAACCCAATGTAGGTGTAATTACCGTTCCCGATGAACGTCTGAATGCGCTGGCAGAATTGGTACATCCCCAACGGATTGTTCCTACAACCGTAGAAATCGTAGATATCGCCGGACTGGTAAAAGGTGCAAGTAAAGGTGAAGGATTGGGAAACAAGTTCCTTGCCAATATCCGTGAGACAGACGCTATTATCCATGTACTCCGTTGCTTCGACGACGATAACGTGACACACGTAGACGGAAGTGTAAATCCTGTCCGCGACAAAGAAATCATCGACTATGAACTTCAGTTGAAAGACTTGGAAACGATCGAGAGTCGTATCCAAAAGGTACAGAAACAAGCACAAACGGGTGGCGACAAAGCTGCCAAACAGGCTTACGATGTACTGGTTCAATATAAAGAAGCGTTGGAACAAGGCAAATCGGCACGTACCGTTACTTTTGAGACAAAAGATGAACAGAAGATTGCACATGAACTGTTCCTGTTGACCAGCAAACCGGTAATGTATGTCTGCAATGTAGACGAAGCAAGTGCAGTAAACGGCAACAAATACGTAGATATGGTACGTGAAGCCGTAAAAGACGAGAATGCTGAAATACTGGTTGTTGCAGCCAAGACAGAAGCGGACATCGCCGAGCTGGAAACATACGAAGACCGTCAGATGTTCCTCGCCGAAGTAGGCTTGGAGGAATCGGGCGTAGCACGTCTTATCAAATCAGCCTATAAATTGCTGAATCTCGAAACTTACTTCACTGCCGGCGTACAGGAAGTGCGTGCCTGGACTTACGAGAAAGGTTGGAAAGCTCCGCAATGTGCCGGTGTGATCCATACCGATTTTGAAAAAGGATTCATCCGTGCGGAAGTGATAAAATACGATGATTATATCCGGTACGGTTCGGAAGCAGCAGTGAAAGAAGCCGGAAAACTGGGCGTAGAAGGCAAAGAATACGTCGTGCAGGACGGTGACATCATGCACTTCCGTTTCAACGTATAATCGCGATAACCTTGCATTTGTAATCAGCAAATTGTAATTATTATGAAGTATCTCATTGCAGGAACCGGAGGCGTTGGAGGCAGTATAGCAGGATTTCTGTCGCTTGCCGGAAAAGACGTTACTTGTATTGCCCGCGGAGCTCATTTGCAGGCAATACAGACAAACGGCTTGAAATTGAAATCGGACTTGAAGGGAGAGCACACGCTTGCTATCCCGGCAACAACAGCAGAAGAATTCAATGGAAAGGCAGACGTAATCTTTGTCTGCGTCAAGGGGTATTCTGTCGACTCGATTACCGAACTGATAAAGAGGGCGGCACATGACAAGACAATCGTCATTCCTATTCTGAATGTTTACGGAACAGGACCGCGTATCCAACGTCTCGTTCCGGGAGTGACGGTACTCGACGGTTGCATCTATATTGTCGGATTCGTATCCGGTACAGGAGAGATCACTCAAATGGGAAAAATTTTCCGCCTGGTGTACGGAGCCCACAAAGGGACACAAGTTGCCCCGGGAATACTGGAAGCCGTTCAGAAAGATCTTCAGGAGGGCGGAATCAAAGCGGAAATCTCTCCGGATATCAACCGGGATACCTTCATTAAATGGTCATTCATCTCGGCAATGGCTGTCACCGGAGCTTACTATGACGTCCCCATGGGCGAGGTACAGAAACTGGGAAAGGTACGCGATACCTTCATCGGACTTTCTACGGAGAGTGTCGAACTGGGACGTAAACTGGGTGTAGAATTTCCCGAAGACCCGATAAGCTATAATCTGAAAGTCATCGACAAACTCGACCCGGAAAGTACCGCTTCCATGCAGAAAGACCTGGCACGGGGACATGATTCGGAGATACAAGGATTGTTATTCGACATGATTACCGCCGCGGAAGAACAAGGGATTGATATTCCTACTTACCGGATGGTAGCCGAAAAATTCACTAAACACTAATTCACCAAACCGTAAACCGTTATCCAATATGAATACCTTATTATTATCTATCAACTGGAATCCGAATCCCGAACTATTTAACCTGTTCGGCCTTTCTATCCGTTACTACGGGCTATTGTGGGCAGTAGGAATTTTTCTGGCTTACGTCATTGTTCACTACCAGTATCGCGATAAAAAAATAGATGAGAAGAAATTTGACCCCCTCTTCTTCTATTGTTTTTTCGGTATTCTGATTGGAGCACGTCTGGGGCATTGCCTGTTTTACGACCCGGGACAGTATCTGACAAGCAGTAAAGGGTTTGTAGAGATGCTGTTACCTATTAAATTCCTGCCTGCCGGTGGTTGGAAATTCACAGGATATGAAGGACTTGCCAGCCACGGGGGGACACTTGGACTGATTATTGCTCTGTGGCTCTATTGCCGCAAAACAAAACTTCATTATATGGACGTGCTGGATATGATTGCCGTAGCTACTCCAATTACCGCCTGCTGTATCCGTCTTGCCAACCTGATGAACTCCGAAATCATCGGCAAGCCGTCTGATGTACCCTGGGCATTCATTTTCGAACGGGTAGATATGCAACCCCGTCATCCGGGACAGCTCTACGAAGCGATCGCTTATCTTATCTTGTTCTTCATCATGATTTACCTGTATAAGAATTACAGCAAGAAACTGCATCGCGGCTTCTTCTTCGGGCTCTGCCTGACCTACATATTTGTCTTCCGTTTCTTCATCGAATTTTTGAAGGAGAACCAAGAGGATTTCGAGAACAACATGATGTTCAACATGGGACAATGGCTAAGTATTCCATTCGTTATAGTCGGCATCTACTTCATGTTTTTCTACGACCGGAAGAAAAAAGTAGCCTGAACCTGATATATAAAAATCGACTGCATACTAGAAAGGCGTTTCCTCCAATCACTTAAAGGAAACGCCTTTTATACTTACAAATCGTTTTCCAGATCTCAGAAAACGTTCTATATACTATTTGTGAACACGTTAATAATCCGCTATTTTCCCCTGACTATCTTCTTTATATCATTCAACTTGTTCAGCGCTTCAATAGGAGTGAGATTATTTACATCCAAATTTAATATTTCATCGCGAATCTGACAGAGTATCGGATCGTCCAACTGGAAGAAACTTAACTGCATACCACCACGGTTCTCGCTTACTTCCGCCAACGGCTTGCCTGCTATTCCCTGCTGGCGATTATCAGATTCAAGCTGCTTCAGAATCTCATTCGCACGCTTCACAATGCTTTTCGGCATACCCGCCATTTTTGCTACATGGATACCGAAAGAGTGCTCACTACCACCACGTTCCAGTTTACGAAGGAAGATTACCTTATTATCCACCTCTTTCACCGATACGTTATAGTTCTTGATACGCTTGAAAGATTTTTCCATTTCATTCAATTCGTGGTAATGCGTGGCGAATAAAGTACGTGCTTTGGCTTTCGGATGTTCGTGGATATATTCCACAATCGCCCAGGCAATAGAGATGCCATCATACGTAGAGGTACCACGCCCCAACTCGTCAAATAGTACCAAGCTTCGGGAAGAAACATTGTTCAGAATATCCGCCGCTTCGTTCATCTCCACCATAAAAGTAGATTCACCTACGGAGATGTTATCACTTGCTCCCACACGAGTGAATATTTTATCCACCAGCCCGATATGGGCGCTCTCCGCAGGAACAAACGAACCGATTTGAGCCAACAGCGTAATCAATGCCGTCTGACGCAAAAGCGCTGACTTACCCGCCATATTGGGACCGGTTATTATGATGATCTGCTGCGTACTGCTGTCCAACATCACATTATTGGCAATATATTTCTCTCCTATCGGAAGCTGTTTCTCAATTACCGGGTGACGGCCCTGACGAATATCCAATACGTCGTTATCCTCAATAACCGGACGGATGTAGTTATTCTCACGCGCCACATTAGCGAAAGACAACAGACAGTCCAACCGGGCAATCTGATTGGCGTTAACCTGTATCTGGGGGATAAACTCCGTCAATGCCTGTACCAAATTCGTATATAACTGCGTTTCCAGCACAAGAATCTTATCTTCGGCACCAAGAATTTTTTCTTCGTACTCTTTCAGTTCCTGTGTGATATAACGTTCCGCATTTACCAACGTCTGCTTGCGAATCCACTCTTTAGGGACCTTGTCCTTATGAACATTACGAACCTCGATATAATAGCCGAATACATTATTATAAGCCACTTTCAAACTCGGAATACCCGTTTCTTCGCTTTCCCGCTGCTGTATCTGAAGCAGATAGTCTTTTCCCGAATACGAAATCCGGCGCAATTCGTCCAAATCCGCATTCACACCGTCTTTAATCACTCCGCCCTTATTTATCAACAAAGGAGGATCATTATTAATTTCCCGGGCAATCCGGTCACGAATAGAAACACAAAGATTCAACCGCTCGCCAATACGGTTCAGACTTGCATTATCCGCTTCAAGACAAGCCTGTTTGATCGGTTCGATAGCCTGCAAAGCCACTTTCAGCTGAACCACTTCACGCGGTGACACACGTCCCACAGCCACTTTGGAGATGATACGCTCTAAATCACCGACAAGATGCAACTGTTCTTCGATCAACTCCTTAAAGTCCGGTTGACGGAAGAAATACTCCACCACATTCAGACGCTCATTGATCGGTTTCTCGTCCTTCAATGGAAAAACTATCCAACGTTTCAACAGACGTGCTCCCATTGGGCTGATCGTCCTGTCAATCACATTGAGCAGACTGCTTCCTCCATCGTTCATGCTGCCAATCAATTCGAGGCTGCGCACCGTGAATTTATCCAGCCGGACATATTTATCCTCCTCAATACGAGCCAATGAAGTAATATGCCCGATTTGAGTATGCTGTGTCATTGTCAGGTATTGAAGAATAGCCCCCGAAGCAATAATACCGTTTTTCAAATGCTCTACTCCGAATCCTTTCAGATTCTTTGTTTCAAAATGCTTCAGAAGTTTTTCGCGGGCAGTAGTTTCCGTAAACACCCAGTCGTCCAGTTCGAAAGTGAAGAATTTACTACCGAAATTGCCTTCAAACATAAGGCGCTTGCCACGTTCAAAAAGAATTTCTTTCGGGCCGAAGTTATTCAGCAGTTTGTCTATATAGTCGAAAGGTCCTTCGGCAGTCAGAAATTCACCGGTAGATATGTCGAGGAAAGCAACCCCGCAGGAAGCCTTTCCGAAATGTACGGCGGCCAGGAAGTTGTTTTCCTTATAGTTTAATATATTATCATTGATAGAGACACCGGGAGTCACCAATTCGGTAATGCCGCGCTTCACCAGTTTCTTGGTCATTTTCGGGTCTTCCAACTGGTCGCAGATAGCCACCCGTTTTCCGGCACGAACCAATTTCGGAAGATAAGTATCGAGCGCATGATGAGGAAATCCCGCCATTTCAATCGTCTTTCCTTTTCCGTTAGCACGTTTTGTCAGTGTGATTCCTAATATTTCGGCTGCAACAATGGCGTCCGTAGAGTATGTTTCATAAAAGTCACCGCAACGAAACAGCATTACCGCATCCGGATGTTTCGCCTTCAAATCCAGAAACTGTTTCATCATGGGGGTGAGCACGATTTCTTCTTCGTTCACGGTTCTCTCCTTTTCTTTTTTTATTGAGTATATACTGTGATTATCGGAACAAAGATAACGGTTTTTCGGCAGAGAATCAACGGAATCCACCGATTCAATTATCAAAATTAGTGTTGCATACCTTTAAAAAAGAACGGCGTTTTTCTTAACAAACAGGAGAAAACTATTAAAACGTGTTATAAAACATAGTATTTTACTTGGATAATTTGCTAATTCCCTAAGAGTCCGTATCTTTGCAATGTGTTTTTCATAGTATTAGATTTAAGGTTAACAAAGGTTGGAGCAAGGCGTTGCTCCTTTTTTTATGTCCATAAGCCGGGTTTTACCACCCGGCATGTTCATTTTTGTTTTCGTGCGCATCCGCATCACGTTTCTTTTCACTCTGATAATCCCATTCGATCTCGTCAACGTATTCTTTTCCATTATATACCGCAACAGCCTTGATTTTGTTTTTTCCTTTTTCAAGTGTCACCTGGTCGAAGATATAATGTACATCCGTATATCCCTTACGAATGCCTGTCAGTTCTTTGCCGTTCAAGTAAACTTTGGGAGTTCCGATATTTGAATAAACAGTGACGGAAGTCTGCTTCCGTTCGCGATCCGTGTTACGTCGTTGCGTCAGATAGAGTACGGGAGACTTGCTCCAGTTCGCTTTATACCAGTAGTAAGAGTCCTTCTTTATTTTCCGGTCAAAGGTCATCAGCCCTTTCAGGTTCCGGGCAGGCACACCGCCACGGCTCCACATAGGCACGGCAAAGTCGAACATGTTCCATAGATAAGAAGCAATAATATAGGGATGCTCAGCTATCACACTCCACTGATATTCATGCGTCTTGGTCTGGAAAGTTTCCGGATAATAAGGCTTTCCCCAGTTCAACGCATCGCCCAAATACTCCGTCTGATGGTCAAGGTTGGCATCGGCTCCATATTCGGTCAACATCAATTTCTGCCAGGGATAGTCTTTTTCGAGTCCTTCCACCCACGGTTTGATGTCCTGCACTTTCTTTTCGTACCAGCCGAAATAACGGTTCATGCCTTGTATATCTGTATTCTGATTCACCGGATGATTGGCGTGACCGTAACCGTTCACGGCAACCGTGTAGCGGTCAGGATCTTCCGTCTTCGCCAGATCGTGAAGAGATTGAGTCAATGACGCTGTGTATTCGTGAGGCTGATAAACCTCATTGTGCAACCCCCACACATAAATGGAGGGATGATTGAAACTCTGACGAATCAGTTCGCGGAGTTGTGTCTGCGCATTCTCCGATTCGTAGCCTGTCACCCGGTTGACAAAGGGGATTTCCGCCCAGATAATCAAGCCCAATGTATCACAACGCGAATAAAGATATTCCGACTGCTGATAATGAGCAAAACGCACGGTCGTGGCACCGACATCCATAATTTGAGCCAGGTCAAAATCATGTTCACGGTTGGTCAGCGCACTCCCCAGGCCCCACCAGTCCTGATGACGGGTAACACCATACATCGGATATTTCTCTCCATTAAGATAGAAACCTTTTCCGGCAACAATTTCGTAATGACGAACACCCAAAGGCTGCGTGACCTCGTCAATCACCTCACCATTTGCCAACAGACGGGAGACTACTTTGTAAAGATAAGGGTCCTCCCTACCTTGCCAGAGATGAGGATTCTTTAGTTTGAATGTTGATACATAGCTTTGTGTTCCTTGCGGAGTCAACTCAAGCGGCAGACGTTGAGAAACCACCTTTTTCCCTTCCTGCGTATAAATACTGTTCTCCAGAACAAGCTGCGCAGGAGCCAGACTACCATTATCCAGCTTTACTTTAACAGTTATATCCGCCGAACGTCTTGATACATTCTTCTGAGTGATGTACACACCGGGAGAGGCGCAATCGGTCACTGTGATATTATTCTGCTCCGTAGTAATCAACCATACGGGACGGTAAATACCGCCATACACCCCAAACAAACTGTGATTGACAGGAATCACATCGGGACGGGCCGTATTGTCAGCCTTCACGATAATCTCGTTCTCAGCCCCCAGTTTCAAGGCAGTGCCTATCTCGAAAGCGAAGGCACTATACCCGCCTTTATGCGTTCCCACCAACTTTCCGTTGACATAGACTTCTGTGCAAGCCCCTACTCCTTCAAAACGCAAGAATACACGTTTACCCGCCAACTCATTTCCGAAAAACTGTTTCTTTCTGTAATAACCTACACCTTCGTAGAATGCATCAGCTTTCACTTGCATATCTTTCGCATTCCAGGTATGGGGAATTGTCACTTCCTCCCACTTGCCGTCCCATTGTGCGGAAGCACGCATAGGGTCCGTAGAAAACGGCCCTTTCTTAAATTGCCAGCCGGTATTGAAAGAAATGACATCACGTGCGGACGTATCATTCATAACTGCTCCCAGTAACAGGAGCAGAAATACAATCATATTTTTTACCATTAGATTATGAGTTCTTGTTTATCTGGCCATTTTATAAATCTCACATCCGCCCATTAAAAAAGCACCCACGCCATATACTTCAGTCATATTCCGCGTCACCTTCTTCGGATCGGCCCCGATAGGCTGTACATAACCTAATTTACCGTCTGCATCGACAGCAGAAACCTGTGCATTCCAGCCTTTTACCAGTATAGGAAGGAAAGTATCCTTGTCCAGCAGTCCCTCGTTGATTCCGTAAGCCAAAGCATAGACAATAAACGTGGTACAGCTTGTTTCGGGTGACGGGTAAGAAGCCGGATCGAGCAGACTTGCATGCCAGAATCCGTCCGCATTCTGCAATTTAGCGACACGGGTACAGAGCTTCACGAACAGTTCTTCGTAAAACTTCCGGTTCTTGTCCTTTGCAGGCAGTTCTTTCAATATCTCCGCCAGCCCGCCGAGTACCCAGCCGTTGCCGCGTCCCCAGAAAACCTTCCGGCCGTTGGCCTCGCGTTGGTCAAAATACCGCCAGTCGCGATAGAAAAGATTCTCTTCCTTGTCGAAAAGGTGGTCATACGTAGCTTTGTATTCGCGGTTCATGAATTTGATATACTTTTTATCACCCGTCAGGACGTATAATTTAGTGTAGACCGGAGGAGCCATAAAGAGGGCGTCACACCAAGTCCAGCGTTCCAGTGTCTCAGGTTTGCGATAATCCAGTTTGAAATCGTCCGTCGGCGGGTTCTTCATCACCCAATCCGTGCGGGCAATGGTAGGATTGAGCATATATTTGTTCTTATATTTCCGGTAAAGGTCGATAAAGAGTTGTGAAACAGCGATGTCGTCGGCATGATACATCCGCTTGTCCGGCTGCCAGCCGTTACGGCTTCCGATACGGGTGAGCCATTTAAAATAATCCTTGTTACCGTCTTCACGTTCCGCCAATTCCGCCCAGTCGAGCATACCGACATATAGTACGGCGTTTGTCCAGCTCAGGTCACCATGTTCGGCGCCCTTGTTGGGGTTGGCTATTTGCCAGTCGGCAACTTTCTTCATCGTTTCTTTTATTTCCGCTTTACGGAAAGGAATGTTTTGTGCTTGCACGGTGAGGGTAGACAGCAGCACTGCTACGACCCCGATTTTTGTTCTTAGATTCATTCGTTTATCGTTTAAAAAATTATGAAAGTTCGGTAGTTTTTTGGTTCCAATACCCGACAAAGTACAAATATACGCCAAATATCGGATATAATTGAGGGATTTATTGGAAATATATATCCACCATGGTGGATATATAGATTCAACATATTGGGCATATATGCCCAGCGTGGTGGATATATATGCCCAATAAACAGGAAGTTAATGGTACGTTATACCATTAAGAAAACGTTACTTGCTGAAGTCAATGTCCAACGGCTTGATATTGTTTTCCGAACCGGCATATCCCGGTGTCTGATTGATATGTCCCTGCACATTTGTCGAAATAGCATTCAATGCAATCGGCCACAATACATTGTGGGGAGCAATGGTATATTCATTTCCAATCGGCGTTTTCACCCCTTTGTTATAGAAATCCGTTACATCCATAATGTGGTCGTAGAAGAAGTTTTTCTCGGAGAAATTATCCATACGGTAAGTACGTCCCTTATCGTCCGCCTTGCCGGTTTTAGCATAGATAAATGCGATACGGGTCAACTCCGTCTTACGCGGTTCTTCGTAATACAGTTCGCGGGCACGTTCGTCCAGAATCGTACGGATAGTCATCTGGTCAGCATCAAGTTCATCGGCTCCCGCTCTGCGGCGTACCTTGTTCACGTCATCGGCAGCTTTCTGGAGGCTGGTTGCATCCCCCTTCCAAATGTATGCCTCAGCACGTAACAGATACGTTTCGGCAATACGGAAAATATACCAGTCGGCCCAACCACCGCGCCACCATTTATCTTTCTGGTCGGCAACGTTGGTCTTATAATGCGGCCACCCCACCCAGTCACGAATGGTATCGTTTACCAGGATGTTTCCTTTATCGTCTTTAAAGCGAACCGGTTGTCCGTACCATTCCGTACCTTTGAGTTCAGGATTATTGTAGGTCAGGTCGGTCATTTCTATCCAGTTGCCCGGAGCATGACGAAGATCTGTGTCATCCAGTGTCCAGATCATATGCGTATGATACCAGGTAGAACGTGCTGTACATACTCCACGACCATATTGCTCAAGATAGGGATTTTTCTTTGCATCGTTATCGGTAAATCCGTTTTTGCCGTCGGGAGTTTTAATCTCGCCGTCTTTTGCAAACCAGGGAAGCACCTGCCGTTTGATTTCCAGTCCGGCTGCCGAACGAATATCCTCACCGGCATCATAACGGTCGAGCACCATGTAAAGTACTTCTTTGTTTTCAGGCAAGGATTTATTCTCAGACTGATGCAAGTCCCAAATCACATTCTTGGTAGCGTCATTCTTGTCAACACCGAAACGCTCTGTCATTAGATAGTGCACTCCGTCATTAATGACGTTATTGGCTGATTCGATTGCATCGTCAAATTCGCCCAATGCAAGATTGATCTTTGTCAGTAAGTGATAAGCCGCAGCCTGAGTCACCATACCGATATAAACGTTGTTTTTCAGATAAGGAGCCGTACGGTCCAAATCGTTTTTCAGATACCGCAAGATTGCTTCACGCTTCGTTGAATAAAAATCATAACGTGGCCCGGTGATTTCTTCTGTGATGAACGGTATATCCCCATACTGATTCACCAGACGGTAATAACGATAAGCACGATGGAAACATGCCAATCCTTCAATTTCCTTACGTTGGTCTTCATTGTCAAACTCTGCCGTTTCCGAACGGGTCAGCAATGTATTGGCATCTTTAATACCTTTATACAGATAGGTCCAATAGTTATTAATCTGACTTGCATTTCCTGTCAGAGAAGCACTGGGAGTAATCTGTCGAACAAGATCCTGTGGAGAGTTTGCCGCGTCAGTACGTCCGTTGACACTTATATCCGAAAAGAAATATTCGGAAAGGATACAAGGGTCCATAGAGCCTCCTGTGGGATAAAAATCAAAGTAACGGACGTCACGGTTCAACATATCCGTTCCGGTCTTCAGGCCGTTGTAATCCGTAAAAGAAATCTCCGGCGTATAGAATGAAAGTGGCTTCGGGTCCAGCCAATCCGAACAACTACTTGCTAATACAGCTACTCCAATCATGCAGGCAATGCCTGTTTTCTTATTATTTAGTTTCATCAGTCTGTAGATATTATAAAGTCAAGTTAATACCAAAATAAATTACTCTCGGGGTATTTGCATCACTGTTTTCCGGGTCGTAACCGGGCCAACCGGAGATATAACCTGCATTCTTCATCGTAGCATTGACGTTCAGGTTCTGAATCCGCAGCGGCTCTATCAGCTTCTTCGGGAAAGTATATCCGATTGAGATATTATCAAAACGCAGGAAAGAAGCGTTCTTGTAAATGGCATACGAAACGCCGGCAGGCTTCTTGTTGGCCAGACGCGGATATTCATTGTTACGGTTTTCCGGCGTCCAGTAGTCACGTTTAATCTGGTTCGTCACGTTCAGCAAAGCATTGTCGTTGGTAAAACGTCCCAATGTCTTTTTATGTCCGATATAGGAGTACATATTGAACGAGATATTGAAGTTCTTGAACAACGTGAAATCATTACGCATACTCCAACGCAGACGCGGCATCGTAGTTCCCTGGAATTCCTTATCCGTATTATCATATTTGTAGTTCATATCTTTATCCAGCAGATGAACGTCACCCGGCTGCTGACCGTATTTGGCAGCTTCTTCACGTTCTTCTTCCTGCCAGATTCCCACTACCTTGTAATCCCAGATTTCATCAATATCGTGTCCGATGAAACGCTTGTTCTTGATATCGTCCGCTTCACGTTGGCCGATAACGTTACCGTCCGCATCTTTCACATCTTCCATGATTCCGTACAGGTGAGTTATCTTGTTCTTGTTATAAGCCAGGCTGAAAGAAGTACGCCATGTAAGCTTATCCATTCTGATGTTGGTAGAGTTCAGTGAAAGCTCGACACCGGTATTCTGTACCTCACCGATATTAGACATCACGGAGCTGTAACCGATCAGGCTGGGCAACTCACGGCTGACAAGCAGGTCGGTCGTAATCTTCTTATATACATCTAGGTTCGCGCTCAGTCTGCCTTTCAGGAAAGTCAGGTCCGTACCGATATTCCATGAAGTCGTTGATTCCCATTTCAGGTTGGGGTTAGCCATAGTAGAAGCGTAGAAAGTGTTGGCGGTCACCAGACTGCCGGTTGCCGGATCCACATAAATGTATTTGCGCGGGGCCAACTGCATGAATGCAGCATAAGTACCTACGGCACGGTTACCGTTCTTACCCCATGAGAGACGCAGTTTACCATATTCGAACCAATCCGGACGGTGCAGGAATTTCTCTTCAGAGAACACCCAACCCAATGCGATAGCCGGAAAAGTGGCACGCGGGTTGGCAAGACCGAAAGCCGAATATCCGTCACGACGTACAGTGGCGGTAATCAGGTAACGCTGGTCGTATACATAGTGCAGACGTCCCATAAAGGCGTCTCCTGTACGGTAGACATCATCACTGGATACGTTAGGGCTGGTACCGAAACCGATACCTCCATAACCCAGTTCGTCGGTAGGCAGGAAGTTTTCATTCGTCATTTCATCATGCCAACGCTGGAACTTCTCCCAGTTGGCAAGGAAAGTAAAGTCAAAAGCGTGCTTGCCGAATGTCTTGTTCCACTTCAGCATATTATCCCATTGCCAATAGAAATCCTTCGTATGCGTACGTTCCACACGGCCGTTCTGCGAACCGGAGTCGGGAGAAGCGGCTGCCTTATGGAAAAGATAGTTTGTCCATTCAAAACGCGGAGAATAAGTAGTCTGGATAGAAAAGCCCAAAGGGAGGGTGATTTTCAGATAAAGAGCTGCATTCAAGTTCTCGATGTCATTGCGTTTATTCTGGAAAGCCGGAGCAAGCAACGGGTTGCTCTGGTTATTGTTACCGGTAGGGTATTGTTTCAAAGTCACTCCATCGTCTTCGTAAAGGCTTCCGAAAGGTGAAAGAGTAGTGTAATTGCCGGATGAACTACTGATATATCCCTCATCACGTGAAGTAAACTGTGCGTTCACACCGTAAGTAAGGAAGCTCTGTATCTTATTCTCCAGGTTGATACGTGCACGGATAGCACTGTATCCTCCGCCACGCACGTTACTCTCGTTTTTCAGGTAGTTGATAGATGAATAATAAGACATTTCATCTTTCTTTCCTGCCACGCTGACCGTGTAATCCTGACGTAACGCTACATCCTGATAAATGACATCGCGCCAGTCTACAAGACGTCCGGCCAAATAGTTGTTGACCTCCGTATTGGTAAATTCGAGACGTGTCAGCCAGATACTTGTCGGGTCGCCTTTATCGTTTCCCATCCAGTTTGCCAAGTCCGCATTGGACATGTGTGCCGGATTGTCGAAATATCCGGTAGCTGCTTTTGAAGGATTCTTGCTAACTTCCACATCCCGGCGGAAATTGATGAAATCCTCTCCTTCGTATACTTCCGGCAAAGAGTTCACCATTGAAAGTCCCCATGTACCACTGAAATTGATAATCGGTTTCGTTGAACTTGTTCCTTTCTTGGTAGTAATCAGCACAACGCCATTGGCTGCCTTCGCACCATAAACGGCTGTGGAACTGGCGTCTTTCAATACGTCTATCTGCTCAATGTCGTTAGGATTGATGTCGGTCATCTGTCCCGAATAGATTACTCCGTCCAATACAATCAGAGGTTCAAGGGAAGATTTATCCGTACTCGTTGCACGCAGGTTGTTTTTACCACGCACCATCATGCTGGTGTTACCCTTCGTGTCGGTTTCGATACCTACCGAAAGTCCGGCCACACCCGTGCGGAGCATATCCTGAACAGTTTTCGGTTGTTCTTTTTCAAGGTCGCTGGCTTTCAAGGATGCCACGGCTCCGGTCAGGTCTTTCTTCTTCATTACACCGTAACCTACCACTACGACCTCCTCCAGTGTCTTGGAGTCTTCCTTCATTTTGATGATAGACTTCTGCCCGGCTTTCACCGTCTGAGTCGTATAACCGATATACGAGATCTGAAGCGAAGATCCGAAAGGCGCTTCCAGTTTGTAGTTACCGTCAATATCGGTAATCACACCGGTCGTTGTGCCGGCTACCAAAACATTAGCTCCGATAATGGGCTCTCCGTTCTCGTCTACAACTTTACCGATGATTGTAGTCGCCTTGCCCGTTTGTGCCGGAGTACTCTTTTTGGGGAACAAGGCAATCTGTGTGCTGGTCACTTCAAATGACAGGTCAATGCCTTTCAGCATTTCTCCTACCGCTTTGGATACAGGAACCTGTTTCACGTTCAGGCTGACTTCCTGTTTCACATTTACTTGTGTTGCGTCATAAAAGAAGGTATAGCCGCTGGTTTTCTCAATGCGTGCCATAGCTTCGGACAATGGAATTTTCGAGAAGCTTATCGTTATCATCTTCTCTTTTACTTGTGCAGAAAGTACAACGCTAAAAAATAATAGCGTTAAAAGTGCAAAATGCTTTTTTAAATTCATATTTTTGCGATATTAAAAGTTAACTGTAAGGAGGCTGCATTAAAATGGGTCAGATTTTAATGTTCACTCACTTTCTTCGGTTAATAAAAAACTTGATTTGGTAGGGGGGAAAGCCGGAAGCGGAACTTCCCCCTTATTTATTCTATATCTTCATTATATCATAGGCTCGCCTTTCTCTCTTACTTATTTGTCAAAAAAATCATTTTACCGATATTGAACTCGGATATTTGCATTGTGTGTTACCACTTATTGTTTCTGCTTCGGTAAAATTGTCAACATATTCTCATCATTAAATTCATAGTTGATAGGATGAATGCGCGACATGATTCGCATGATTTCTTCCAACGGTTCGTGCCGCAAGGTGAATGTGTATCTGTACTGTTCCTGCAATTCCGGAGACAAATTTATCTTCACATTATACCATTTGGACAGAAGAGGGCAAATCTCATCCAACGGCCTGTTTTTAAATACAATCTGATTGCTTGCCCACGAGACAGCCAACTCGATATCTCCTTTTTCTATTTGAAGCCGTCCGTTACGCTTGTTGAAAGTACCGACTTCTCCCGGATGCAGAAAACGGGTTTCCGCTTTCGTCTCCAACGACACCGAACCTTCTTTCAGGCTGACAAATGTATTTTCCGAACCGGGAAAGGATTCTACATTGAATTTTGTACCGTGTACGGTGATTTTCATTCCTTCGGTTTCAACGACGAAAGGATGATCTTTATCGTGGGCCACATCAAAGTAAGCCTCTCCATTCAACCGGACATTTCTGTTTTTCGAATAATAATTCGTATTATAAGTAAGCGAAGTAGCCGAATGAATCCATACATTCGACCCGTCCGGCAGAGCTACTTCCGATTTACCTCCCCAATTGGAATAGGTTTGTTGCGCCATTTCCGGCTGACCGATCTTTATACCTATATATAAAGAAACGGAAAGGAAGACAGCCACAACTACGCAGGCAGCCGCAACATAGCGTTGAAAACGGGGGAAAGCCCACAAACGAACAGGTTGTTCCTTATCTTTGAGATTCACTTCAACTTTATCTTCAGACCTTTCCATATCTTCAGCTTGTCTCCGTTCAGCCTCCTCACACTCCTCCATACGCTGCATCAACTCTTTCCAGTAGAAATCTACGTCCGGCGTATAATTGATAACTTTAGCACGCACCTTTTCCCAAACTCCCCGAAGTTCTTCATACACCTTCCGGTTCTCATCGATAGACACCCACTCCTCCAAGTGCTTTTTATCAGCATCGGAGATGTCTTGTTTCAGGTCGGAAATGATTAACTCCCAAGGTATTTCTTTTTTCATGCTTCGCTGTCGTTTTTAACTGTTACCGATACTAAGACACAAAAAACGAATCATACCCTTATTCAGAAAAGCATTTTTTTAGTTTCTACTAAAAAAATATTCTTTAACTTTGCAACGTCTCACTAACCTAATTACAAACACTATGGACGATATGTTCCTTTTGCAATTGATAAAGAATGGTGATAAGCAGGCGTTCAAGTACGTCTTCGATACTTATTTCACTGTTCTTTGCCGCTTTATGTATTTGTATTTAGGAGATACACAAGAAGCGGAAGATATAGCAAGTGACATCTTTGCGTCCGTATGGGAAAACAGAAAAAAACTTGAAATCAGGCTTACTTTCAAAGCTTATCTTTTTCAGGCTGCCAAAAACAGGTGTCTGAACGCTATACGGGACAGAAAGGCTACTGTCTCACTGGACGACATCAACGGACAGGACACTCCGCAAGTAAGCATCACCGATTCACTGGAAACAGAAGAACTGAATAATTTAATTCAGGAGGCTATCCTGTCACTTCCCGAAAAATGTCGTGAGGTATTTCTGCAAAGCCGCACGAAGAATCTGACAAACCAGGAAATCGCGGAGTCAATGGATATATCTGTCAAGACAGTAGAGGCACAAATCACAAAAGCGCTGAAACAAATCCGGAAGTTCTTGGGTACACAATATCAATATTTGTTCTAAGTTTCCCGGCAGATAAAAGATGGAATGATCCTACTTCTTTTCCGCCAGATAAACCCCTAATATGATGCAAGCCGCCCCCATTAACGTAATCCATGTGATTTGTTCGTGGAGAATGAGCACCGAAGCCACCATCGTCACCAACGGATTCAAATAGATATAATTGGAAGCCCGCATCGTTCCCAGCTGTTTCAAAACCACATTCCAAAGAATATAGCAGATCAAAGAAGCCAGGACTGCCAGGAACAAGAGATTGGACAATACGAGCGGTTGCAGAAGCACATCAAAATCCGGTTGCAGCGGATGAAGAAGAAAAGCGGGAAGAATAGTCAATACCCCATAGAAAAATATCTTACGGGTAATAAATACCGTGGGATAACGTCCCGTCATCCGCTTTATTACCAGGCTATAAAAAGCCCATGACAGAGCCGCAAGCAAAGTGAGCAAATCACCCACAGGAGAGAGCTTCAACACTACACTTCCGTTAAAGACGACCAGCCCTACGCCAATCAGGGCCAACAGCGAACCATAGATCAGCCCTTTCGTAGCCTTCTCACTCTTATAAAAGAGCAGGGAAAGAATCGTAGTCAGCAGAGGAGCCGTGCAAATGATGAAAGCAACATTGGAGGCTTGGGTAATCCCCAAAGCTGTATTTTCTGTGAAGAAATAAAGCGATCCGCCGAATACGCCTCCCGCCACCAACCAAAGCTCATCTTTCAAATTATCGGCAAACAAGTGTTTTGGAGAAATCGCCCAAATACCTATATAGGCTATCAAAAAGCGATAAAAGAAAATTTCCTGAGGAGTGAGTCCGTGATTAATCAATACTTTCGTTGCAATAAAGGTCAGCCCCCAGATAGCAACCGTCAGTATGGCAATCAGATGATAGTATCCGTGCGTCAGTTTCATACTTATACTTTTAATAATGCCGCAAAGATACAGGGAATCACGAAAATATATACCGACTCTTATGAATATATTTCAGACAGAATCTCGACTAAACAAAACTATAAATAGTCACTTCTTGCCGAAGCACCCGGTCACTGTCAAATAAAATACCAACAAACGCAAAGGGTTCATTGCGTAAACAAATATTACCAAATAAGGAAAAAACTAAAAATCGGCAAATCCTCACGATATTTCTTCTTTACACTTTATCACCGATATTGCATAAACCCGCTTCGAGTTTTTAATAAATAATGAAATAGTTTATTATAAACGGTTCCCAAGTTTATTAAAAACTATTTTTAGGCACTTTCAGTTACTCAAATCAAATTATTGCAACAAAAATGGGCAAGAACCTTCGCAGTTTCTTGCCCATTCGTTATCCTCATATGCAATTTTGCACATTCACCTATTGAACCTATGTAATAATACTTATATATTTCATGATTACTTTTCTGTTTTTAATTTCTCCAAATATACGAAATAAAAACGAGAAAGTCAATAGGTAAAGCGTGGTTATCTGAAAATAAACACGTAAATTTGTGCCTCAAATTAGAAATAACAGTATAAATCACTATAAATAAAAACTTTATCACTATGGAGTACAATTTCAGGGAGATTGAAAAGAAGTGGCAGCAAAGGTGGGTGGAAGAGAAAACCTACCAGGTTACGGAAGACGAATCGAAGCAGAAATTTTATGTATTAAACATGTTCCCCTATCCTTCAGGAGCCGGACTACACGTAGGACACCCGCTGGGATATATCGCTTCGGACATTTACGCCCGTTACAAACGACTGCAAGGCTTCAATGTACTCAATCCGATGGGATACGACGCTTACGGCTTGCCCGCCGAGCAATATGCTATCCAGACCGGACAGCATCCGGCCATCACTACCATCAACAATATCGACCGCTACCGCGAGCAACTCGACAAAATAGGTTTCTCTTTCGACTGGAACCGTGAAATCCGTACTTGCGACCCGGAATATTACCATTGGACACAATGGGCTTTCCTAAAAATGTTCAACAGTTATTATTGCAACGACGAGCAGAAAGCACGCCCTATCGAAGAACTGGAAAAAGCCTTTGCTGTCTACGGAAACGAGGGACTGAATGCCGCTTGCAGTGAAGAAATCAGTTTCACCGCCGATGAATGGAACGCAAAAAGCGAAAAGGAAAAGCAGGAAATCCTGATGAACTACCGCATCGCTTATCTGGGCGAAACAATGGTAAACTGGTGCGCTGAATTAGGAACGGTATTGGCGAATGACGAAGTAGTGGACGGCGTCAGCGAACGCGGCGGTTTCCCCGTCATCCAAAAGAAGATGCGCCAGTGGTGTCTGCGTGTATCCGCCTACGCACAACGTTTGCTTGACGGACTGGATACTATCGACTGGACAGATTCTCTGAAAGAAACTCAAAGAAACTGGATCGGACGCTCGGAAGGTGCCGAAGTTCAATTCAAAGTAAAAGACAGTGATCTCGAATTTACAATCTTTACCACCCGCGCAGATACCATGTTCGGTGTTACCTTTATGGTGTTGGCCCCGGAAAGTGAATTGGTGGCACAATTAACCACTCCTGCACAAAAAGCGGAAGTAGACGCTTACCTCGACCGTACTAAGAAACGTACGGAACGTGAACGTATTGCCGACCGCAGCGTTACCGGTGTATTCAGTGGTTCGTATGCGATCAACCCGTTCACAGGCGAAGCAGTACCTATCTGGATCAGCGACTACGTATTGGCCGGTTACGGAACGGGAGCTATCATGGCCGTACCTGCTCACGACAGCCGCGACTACGCCTTTGCCAAGCATTTCGGATTGGAAATCCGCCCGTTGGTAGAAGGTTGTGATGTCAGCGAAGAAAGTTTCGACGCCAAAGAAGGTATCGTCTGCAACTCTCCGCGTCCGGACGTCACTCCTTACTGTGACCTCTCCCTGAACGGACTGACTATCAAAGAAGCAATTGAAAAAACCAAGAACTATGTAAAAGAACATAATCTGGGTCGCGTGAAAGTAAACTACCGTTTACGTGACGCTATCTTCTCACGTCAACGTTACTGGGGTGAACCCTTCCCGGTTTACTACAAAGACGGAATGCCTTATGTAATCGAAGAAAGCTGTCTGCCACTGGAACTTCCGGAAGTTGCCAAGTTCCTGCCTACCGAAACAGGCGAGCCTCCATTGGGACACGCTACGAAATGGGCGTGGGACACAGCGAACAAACGCGTGGTAGAAAACGAAAAGATTGATAATGTAACCGTTTTCCCATTGGAACTGAATACCATGCCGGGATTCGCCGGATCTTCCGCATATTATCTGCGCTACATGGACCCGCGCAATCATAAAGCATTGGTTGACCCGAAAATTGACCGGTACTGGAAGAATGTAGACTTATATGTAGGGGGTACCGAACATGCTACGGGACACTTGATTTATTCTCGTTTCTGGAATAAATTCCTTTATGATATGGGTGTATCCATAATGGAAGAACCATTCCAAAAATTAGTAAACCAAGGAATGATTCAGGGTCGCAGTAACTTTGTATACCGTATCAAAGATACCCATACATTCGTTTCACTGAACCTGAAAGACCAGTATGACGTTACACCGCTTCACGTAGACGTTAACATCGTATCCAATGACATTCTCGACCTGGAAGCATTCAAGGCATGGCGTCCCGAATATAAAACGGCAGAGTTTATCCTCGAAGACGGAAAATATGTCTGTGGTTGGGCGATTGAAAAGATGAGTAAGTCAATGTTCAACGTTGTCAACCCGGATATGATTGTTGAGAAATACGGTGCGGACACACTTCGTATGTACGAAATGTTCCTCGGCCCGGTAGAACAGTCCAAGCCCTGGGATACAAACGGTATCGATGGTGTACACCGCTTTATCCGCAAATTCTGGTCGCTGTTCTACAGCCGCACGGATGAATATCTGGTGACGGACGAACCGGCAACGAAGGAAGAACTGAAAAGCCTCCACAAACTTATCAAGAAGGTGACCGGTGACATTGAGCAGTTCTCTTACAATACCTCTATCAGTGCATTCATGATTTGCGTAAACGAGCTTTTCAACCTGAAATGCAGTAAGAAAGAGATTCTGGAACAACTCGTCATCACGCTTGCTCCTTTCGCTCCGCACGTTTGCGAAGAATTGTGGGACGTACTGGGACACGAAACTTCCGTATGCGACGCCCAATGGCCGGTATACAACGAAGAATATCTGAAAGAAGATACAATCAACTACACGATCTCTTTCAACGGAAAGGCACGTTTCAATATGGAATTTGCTGCAGATGAAACTTCGGACGCCATCCAGGCAGCCGTATTGGCTGACGAACGTTCACAGAAATGGATCGAAGGAAAGACTCCGAAAAAGATCATCGTCGTTCCGAAGAAGATTGTAAACGTTGTTATTTAAACAGGCATTAAGTAATAAGTATTAAGTATCACCACGGCTATGATTCAAATATATATCCGCAAGGTGAATACTTAATACTTGATACCTGATACTTTGACACCTAATACTTAAAATCAATGCATAAACTAGCAAAAGCGGGAATAATGAGAGAAGTGAAAGATTATGCTTACATCACTCTCGGACTAATCAGCTATTCTTTGGGCTGGGCGGCATTCTTACTGCCCTATCAGATAACGACCGGAGGAACTACCGGTATCAGTGCTATCATCTACTACTCAACCGGATTCCCTATCCAATGGTCATATTTCATTATCAACGCCGTTCTGATGACATTTGCTATCCGGATATTAGGCCCGCGATTCAGTATAAAAACGACGTATGCTATCTTTATGCTGACTTTCCTGCTCTGGTTGTTCCAACTACTGGTCAACAATTATGTGGAAGTACCGGACATGACAGCCGACGGCAAACCGCTACTGCTCGGTCCCGGACAGGATTTCATGGCCTGTATCATCGGTGCCGCCATGTGTGGCGTAGGTCTGGGCATTGTGTTCAACTATAACGGAAGTACAGGAGGAACAGATATTATCGCCGCCATAGTTAACAAATATAAAGATGTGACACTCGGAAGAATGATTATGATTTGCGATGTATTCATCATCAGTTCCTGTTACTTTATATTCCATGACTGGCGTCGTGTTATCTTCGGTTTCGTCACCCTGTTCATCATTGGCGTCGTGCTCGACTGGATTATCAACAGTGCACGCCAATCGGTCCAATTCTTCATTTTCTCCAAGAAGTATGACGAAATAGCCGACCGTATCATCAAAGATGCCGATCGCGGAGTAACCGTGCTCGATGGCACAGGCTGGTACAGTAAAGCCAATGTAAAAGTACTGGTAGTACTTGCCAAGAAACGCCAGTCACTCGACATCTTCCGTCTGGTGAAACGTATCGACCCGAATGCTTTTATCTCCCAAAGTTCAGTTATCGGAGTATATGGCGAAGGATTCGAAAAACTGAAAGTAAAATAACCGGTTCCAAGCTTTGATTGGCCCGATAAGTATTGAACAACCCCGTTAAAAACAAAATAAGATGATGAAACGCAAACTGGTATTTGCTACCAACAACGCTCATAAACTGGAAGAAGTAGCCGCTATCTTAGGAGACCAAATAGAACTGCTGAGCCTCAACGATATCGGTTGCCATACGGATATTCCCGAAACAGCCGAGACGCTGGAGGGAAACGCCCTGTTGAAATCGTCGTTTATCTTTAAAAACTACGGCCTGGATTGCTTTGCCGATGATACCGGACTGGAAGTAGAAGCCTTGGACGGGGCCCCCGGAGTCTATTCCGCCCGCTATGCAGGCGGCGAAGGACACGACGCCCAAGCCAATATGCTCAAACTGCTTCACGAACTGGAAGGCAAAGAAAATCGCAAAGCACAATTCCGTACTGCCATTTCGTTGATATTGGACGGAAAGGAATATCTTTTTGAAGGAGTGATAAAGGGCGAGATAATCAGAGAAAAACGGGGCGATTCGGGTTTTGGTTATGATCCCGTGTTCAAACCGGAAGGCTATGAACGGACATTCGCCGAACTGGGAAATGATGTCAAGAATAAAATCAGCCACCGTGCACTGGCTGTGCAAAAACTATGTGAATTTCTACAAAGCTAATTGTATATATCCTTTTAAAACATAAAACACAATGAAGAAAATTACTTTATTTACCTTCCTTACAATCCTATTATGTACTTCATGTGTAACGAAAAAGAAGTTCATGCTTGCAGAGCTGGCAGCTACCGCAAGCAAAGATAGTTTGCAAGGACTACTGACCGACTGCCGTAACACGGGCAACCAAATGTCGGTACAAATCAAAAACCTCATGCGTGATACAACAAAAATGGGAAACAGTATCCGCCAGTATCAAAGTATGCTGAATGTGAACATGACCGAACAGGAAAAACTGAACGCCCTGTTGAACCAGAAGAAAAACGAGTTGAACGAAAGAGAGCGTACTATCAACGAGTTGCAGCAGATGATCAATGCACAGAATGAGAAAGTCCGGAAACTGTTGAGTAGCGTAAAAGATGCGTTATTAGGCTTCAGCAGCGATGAACTGACCGTTCGCGAAAAAGACGGAAAAGTATATGTGGCAATGTCGGATAAATTATTATTCCAATCAGGAAGCGCCCGTCTGGATAAGCGTGGTGAAGAAGCTCTTGGCAAATTGGCCGAAGTACTGAACAAACAGACGGATATTGATGTGTTTATTGAAGGACATACGGACAATAAGCCTATCAACACTGTACAATTCAAGGATAACTGGGATTTGAGTGTGATCCGTGCTACCTCCGTCGTACGTATTCTGATTAAAAACTATAACGTGAATCCTTTGCAGATACAACCGAGCGGCCGCGGCGAATATATGCCTGTCGATGACAACGAAACGGCAGAAGGCAGAAGTAAGAACCGCCGTACGGAGATTATCATGGCTCCGAAGTTAGACAAACTGTTCCAAATGCTCCAAAGCACGGAAGAGTAAAATTAAAAATTCTTATATCGAAAAGAGACTGACTAACAAGTCGGTAGTATCTAAAACTCTCCTCCTTCGGGAAGCTACCCTTTATACACAAGTATATATTATTTTTTTTATCTTTGCTTGATGTTATTAGATACAGATCAAATCCGTGATCGTCGGCTTTTGCGACGTTTAAACTTAATTTTCTCTCAGATGGTTGTCCATCAAAGTGCTATAGTGAATCAATTTAGTAAGGAACATAAAGAAAAAATGGGTGCTTATAGATTTTTGAACAATTCCTCAGTCAGTTCTGATGCTATCTTATCAGGTCTGATACAAACTTGCTGTAAGAATGCTTCTGGTCGTAAGCATTTACTGTGTATTCAAGATACCTCGGAGATAAACTATGAGGCTCATGTTGAGCGAATGAAGAAAAAAACAGCCAGTCCCGGCATTGTCGGTCAAAGGCAATGTGGTACTTTTTTGCATCCTGTCTTGGTAGTGGATGCCTCTAGTCATATTCCCCTAGGCTTTTCTTCGGTCAAGCAGTGGAATCGCTCACCGGATGCTTTAAGTCGTGAAGAACGTAATTACAGATATCAGCCTATAGAAGCAAAAGAGTCATATCGTTGGATAGAAAGTGGAATGGCTGCCAGTGAGCAAATGCCCCGGGATGCAGTTAAAACGATCATCGGTGACCGTGAAGCGGATATTTTCGAGCTTTTCAGCCGTATCCCTGCTGATAATGTTCATTTGCTGATACGTTCTGTTCATGAAAGGAATTGCCGGTTGGATGATCCAGACTGTTCTGTCCAGCTGAATACGTTAATGGAGCAGGCTGTTCTACGGGCAGAGTATAGCTTTGAAGTGCTCCCTGGAAGCGGACGTAAGAAACGGGTAGCGTGCATGGAACTTCGCTTTGAGAGAGTCACCTTGTGCGCTCCTGTTAACGGTCCGGCAAAGGGCAGCCCCCCTGTTAGTCTTTATTGCATACATGTTAAAGAAAAATCTTCCAGTACACCGGTAAATGAGAGCCCTATTGAATGGAGACTGCTAACTACACATGTGGTGGAGACTGTAGAACAGGCAATTGAATGTATCGGTTGGTATCGTTGTAGATGGCTGATTGAAGAGTTGTTCAGAGTGCTCAAAAGAAAGGGATTCATGATTGAGGACGCACAGCTGGAAACAGTTTCGGCATTACAAAAACTAATCTTAATTTCCTTGCAGGCAGCCCTGCAGGTGATGGTACTCAAACTTTCTTTTGATAAAGAAGATGAAAAACTATCTTCAGAAATCTACTTTACAAGCAAAGAAATAGCATTATTACATATAGTAGGAAAAAAGAGTGAGGGAAATACCAAAATACAGCAAAATCCATATAAAAAAGAATCAATGGCATGGGCGGCATGGATTATTGCAAGGTTAGGAGCATGGAGTGCATACAAGAGCCAGTCCATTCCAGGATATATAACCTTTAAGAATGGACTGGATAGGTTTTATACACAGTTTGAACTGTATGAGTTAATCAGCTAAGACTTGTGTATAAAGGGTAGCTTCCAGAAGGAGAGGAATGGAGATACTGCCGACTTGTTAGTCAGCCTCCTAAATATTGTCTATCAGGAGAAGGTTACTTCTATTCGCTTGTTGTCGTATGATACGGCATATACTTTATAGGTGGGCTTCCAGCCTCCCACTATGCTGAATGAAGCGGTAGCAGAAAGGGTAAGTATGCCATCAGATACACAAATCAACTTACCGTCGGCACTGCCGTCACGTACTTCGTAGACGACAACATTCTTCCAGTTGTTCATCGTAATCTTGTTGCCCGAACGAGTGGCTGTGCCCGGTTGAACAGATGCTTTTTGCTTGAAAGCCTGGTAGTTGATGTCCGTAATATATTCCAGTGCCACTGTCGGCTTTTGACTGAATTCTACATTCACCCGCTGCTTAACCGCATCTATTTGACTTTGGGTAATCACGACACGTTCTTTGCCGTAATCATCTAATTCAATGTCTACAGGAGAGAGGAATCCCCACTTTTCAAAAAAGTCAAGTAGGTTCATACCCGCAACTTTGCTGGTGATATAAACAAATTCCAATTGTTGCTCACCCGGTGTGGGTAGGTCGGGATGTGTACGTACATATTCATATATATCAGGATAAAATCCCCCCTTGTCCGCTTGTTCCCTCGGCGTTCGTCCCAGCACTTTTCCAAAGTAGAGTTCCAGTTGCCAAAAGGGAATTAGCTTGCAAAACACATCTTCCTCTTCGGCATGAGACCGGTTCCTGACCACAATGCTGTTCCATGCTTTAGAGTATCGGTTAGGCGACTCTTCGCTCTTCATCTTTTCGCTCTGTATCCGCGACGGTTGCCCGAAGACGGTCGTTTGAATGTACTCCGACATGATGTTGTTGGTTACCTCCGTTGTTCCCCGCCATTTCACACCCGGCCGGGTCTGGTTGCTGTGCCCCACCTCGTGGGCGGGTCCCCAAATAGCAGTAGTGGTCAGCAGGTCTTCATTGCACAATTCTTTCAGCGTATCATCATGGTATCCGGTATGGTAGCTGGCAGAGTACATATATGAGTGATACATGACATTGAAATACATTCTGTTCTTGAACATCTTGTTGTATTTCACTAATCCCAATAGTTCTTGCTCATTGTAGACAATTTCATCGTAGATATTAATCAAAGCGTGTAAATCTTTGGTATGATTTTTGAAACGATTGGTTGGAAAAGTAAGATGAGCATATTTCCCCAGGACATCGAAGAATTTATCAGTCGCCTTGTTTAATAACTCTTGGGCTCTTCCCTTGTGGTCGGGGTTTTGGCTGTCGTAGTATCCGTTTATTCTTCCGCTGGCAAAGTGAAGTTTCACGTTGGGAACTTGTGCGTAGTTCGGTGTGTGATACATCACGTATATCAGCCCTTTGCCTTCTATCTTAAATTTATTAATACCGTTAATCAATGGGTAGTTCTCTCCACCGACTCCGGTAAAGCCATCCCCGTCAGGTTTATCAAGATTTTGTATACGAATAGATACCGATGTTTCTTGCGGTATTCCGGTGGCAAGTACTACCATATCCTCTCCTGCTTCCACGGCAATGCCTGTTGGATTATCCATCATGCTGTAGGCAGTAGTCTTGTGGGTCTTTACCTGTTCGTCGGGATGAGGATAGGCTTTGAATGTATTTACCCGAAATTCCTTGTTGTATTTTCCGTGGAACATATAGTAAGCAATATTCTTAAAGAATGCATAGTTGCATTTAAGTATTTCCTGTTCGGTGATACCGTTTTTTAATTCGGAACAGGTTACGTCCGTGAATAGTTCACTGTAATTGAAGTGTTCAGGATTTTTTTTGTAGAACTCAATTTCGGCACAGGATGCAAATCCTTGTCTTTCTCCCGCACCAGAACGGATAGTGAGCCGAATGGCGGATACGCCGATTAGCGGTGCCGGAAATTCTACGAGTGTAGCGGAAGAACTTCCTTTGAAATCGTAAGTCATCACAAGTTGCCATTCGTCTACTCCTCGTGTGTTGGCATTGGTTTTCACTTCAATGTCCACTAACTTATATAGTCCGTTCATACCGTCACGCCGAGGGTAATATATCATATAGTCCATGTTTGTTCCACTCTCGAATGTATATTCTGTGGTAATCGGGAAATAATCTTCGCTATTATTATCCCACTTGGAGTGCCACATGGTAGTAAAGTCTCCGTCGTACGATTTGGCTATACTGCCTGTGTTTTGTTCGGAAGATGCGATACCTCCTGTAATTTTTACCTTTATATCGTTTTTTATATCGTCCGGATTGATGGGTTGATATTCCCCTGTTAGCCCCGCCTGGTCTACCGTAAAATTTACAGGTGTTAAGTCCGACTTTTCGTCCTTGTCCTTGATTGTTATCGTGGTCTGCCGTTGCCCTTCTTTATTGTTGTTTACAATTAAGGTAAGGGTTTTGGTTACAACAGGATGGTCGATAGCTCTTGTCGCTACTTTTTGGCGTATCCAGTCTATCCCCTCTTCCAAATGAACCATATAGTCAACATTTGTTGTCACTTTCACGGTAGTCTCACCGCCAATGGCGGGCACGGTCGCTTTGGAGGAGGACAGCAAGATGGCTTTTCCCCATCCCAGTTGGGCTACTTTAATCGTTACTTTTAAAGTGGGGGTAGTGACATTGATAGTAGTCTGCCGCACATTCTTATCCTCATTTCCACTTACTTTAATGATTAAAGAACCGCTCCTCTGTTTCAATTGGCACCAGTTACTTCCTTCTTGGCTCACTTCAGCCGTCCAAGTGTCGTTGGTTTTTATTATAATCTCTTTACTGTCTTCCGACTCTCCAAAATTTACAGTATTTTCTTTTACCTCTAAATAAGGTTCGTCGGGGGTGAGCTCTTTTTCTACCGACTCTTCACTGCAAGCGGATAGTAGAATAGGGAAAAAGAATGGGATGAAAAATACGAATAATAATTTACGTAACATATCAATTTCACAAATTAAATGGTTATAGTTTTAGAGATATCTATACACGATATACAATTATAAGACTGATTTAGTCCGTCATAGTCATGAGGTATCAATGTTTTTCATTTGGCTTGTACATTAGGATAAATATTAATAATCTTTGATACTGTTTTTACAAAATTACAACTATAATTTTCTATAATTGTGCCAAAATATCCGAGGAATGTACCCAAAAAATCTGAACGTTGATTTTAACATTCTATGCATCAAATGAAATCTTAAGATTTATCGTCAGCCACGATTCATAAATAACCCGGTGCAAAGGGTAATGTAGCCTGCAAAAATAGAAAAGGAGAATGCAGTATTTTGAATCTGCATCCTCCTTTTTCAATATGTAATGGTCAATATATTCTTAGAAGGGATGTGTCATCACCCGCGTAAAACGAATAATGACAGGGGATAACATCACTTCTTTTTATACTTGTTATAAAGGTCGATATATACTTATCCTATTCCGATATATGCATCTATTTCTTTAGCGAATGGTGTCCGTCAATTGGAAAAGCTTTTCCTGCCCATGCCTTTTGAGATGTCCATTCCTCAGCCGGATCGCTCCAAAAAGGATGATCAGCAGGAAGCCCGAGAGGCAAGAAAACAAGTGAAGTCATATACAAGCTGCCATTATTAGTATAATAATTGGCCAGATCCGGCTGATGTCCCACAAAACCGAGCGCAAGGAATCCCTTATCATCAAAATTCCCCTCTACTGAAAACATATTTCTCATGACTGCACTTAATGCACTCCGGACTTGCCCGTTAGTCAGCCCTTTAGGAAGGCCATATTTCCAGGCAGCCAATGCCAGTGATTGGAATGCGCCCATACGATAGACCACGGAGCGTCCGAAAGCCGGAAATGTACCTTCCGGAGAAATAAGACGCTCTATAAAAGTATTAAAACGCTGCATACGCCTGATTGCCAGCTTATAACTGATTGGAGTAGGAAACCGGTTCTTGCTACACGTTTCCAGTATCTCAACATACATGGGATGAATAACAAAAGAATTATAATAATCCAACGAAAATTCCGCTCCGTCCGAATACCACCCGTCACTAAGATACCATTCATTCATTTTATTAAGACCAGTAGTCAAAGCGTAACCGTCAGGCTTTTCACCAACGGAAAGCAGAAAAGCTTCTACCATATCACGAAACAGTAACCAGTTATTATAGGCAGGACGAATGACACGCACCTTCTTAAAACATTCAATATAGCGTTTTTTTGTCGTATCGTCCAACTGTCCCCAAGTCGCCTTAGGAGCACGAATGAAACTTTCCGCAAGATAAGCGGCATCTACCAACAACTGCTGATGTCCTTGCCACAATAAATAATCCGGGCTCTGCGGATCAACAGCATTCTGATAAGCCTTCAAAGCCCATTCACGTATTTGCTTGCGTTGCTTTCCTTCTGCCGTATCATCATCAGGCAGCTCCAGCCAGGGAGAAATACCAGCCATGAGCCGGCCGAATGCTTCCATATAAGCTACCCGTTTGTCTCTTCCGTCCCATGTAGGACTCAACTCCAGTTGCATATTCTTTTGCAACTCGCCTTTACTCATATTCTCCAAAATGGGCTGCGCTATTTTATAGCACAAATCAGCCCACTGTGTTCTGTCGTTCACCGGTTGACTCTTTTTCTTATCAGCGGCATTTACACTCAGAAAACAAAAAGAAATAAGAGCTAATAAAACAATCCTCATTTTCATAATCATTCTTCTTAAATGGCAGTTTTTTCAATATCCGTTTTACGCTTCAGAGCTTCCAAATAATAATAATCCGCATAGTTCAACGGAACATCCACTTCGCTGTTATGAGGAATACTACCTACACTATGCATCAGGATAAACCGTCCGTTTTCTCCCAATTTGGCCGTGTAGCTCTCTGATGCAAGCGATTCCATTATTTTGTCGGCATACGCCCGGTAAGAAGCAGCATCCGGCAGATCATAAGTACTCATTTCATATAAGGCGGATGCTATGACAGAAGCCGAAGAGGCATCTCGTGGGGCAGCAGGAACGTCGGGTGCATCCATGTCCCAATATGGAATAAGATCCTCCGGCATATTCTTAAGATTCTTCATAAATTCGAAAGTCTTGATTGCCTGATCAAGATAAATACGATTTTTTGTCTCTCTATAACATACGGTATATCCATAGATAGCCCATGCTTGCCCTCTAGACCAAACAGATTCGTCGGAATAGCCTTGCGCAGTCTGGCGATGACGTACGGTTCCGTCTTCAATGCTGTAATCAATAACGTGATAACAGCTACCATCCGGGCGGAATTGCTCTTTCAACGTACGGTTTGCGTGCATCACCGCTACGTTATAGAAAGTAGAATCACCTGAAAGTTTGGTTGCTTCAAACAGTAATTCAAGATTCATCATATTGTCTATTATCACAGGACATTCCCAACCACGTTTCGACTGCCAGCTATTTCTTTTCACATCCCAGCTTTGAATCACTTGAGGTTTCTCACGAAAACGAGTACAAAGAGATTTTGCCGCTTGTATCATTACCTCCTTATAACCGGGTTTATCGATCAGGCGCAAGCCATTGCCAAAACTGCAATTAATGATAAAACCGATATCGTGATGCCAGGTAAGATTTTGTGCCTCGCTAATAGCTTCGGTATACTTCTGGGCAAGCGGAAGCAAAGCAGTGTCACCCGTCAGTTCATACAAATACCACACGCTGCCAGGAAAAAAGCCGCTCCGCCAGTCAGCGTATCCGCAGTAATAGACGCCGCCCTTATTATTTAACGTCACCGGATTCAGGAACCTGCCGCTACTTTCAATAGTATCAATTTCCAATCCAATTTGAGCATGTGCATTTTCAATTGCTTTTTCAACCCATGTTTGTTTTTCAACTGCTCTTTGGGTGCAAGATGCGGCAACCACAAGAGCGGCACATCCTGCAAAAATAGAGTTTTTCAATTTCATGATATAGATTCTTTATTATAAATGAAAATTTCCTTTCTGAACGACCGAACACATATAATTGTATAAAATAATGAGAATACAAATATAAGTATTTCTTTCATCATACAATTAAAATATTAATGTATGGCAAAATAGCACCATTTATTTTTATCTTATCTGACTAAATTGTCCTTAATAGTTGCACCTATTTTCCAAATGGCCTAAATTGAGCGGAAAAATATTGATTAATACAGATATAATTTTCATCTTTGCCTGTAACATTAATAATCATACAACATCATGAAGAACATTAAAATACGCTTTTTTATTTTATGCCTTTGCCTGTCAGTAACAGGATGTCTGCCCGTATCCGCCCGAACGGAAAAAGTAAAAACGGATATAGACTGGCCTGCTTTTATGCAGAAACAAGATTTGATTTGGGAAACACTGCCCGAATACTGGTATGAATCGGCTTATATGGGCAACGGAATGTTGGGACTTATGATTTATAAGGAACCGGAACAGAACTATATCCGATTTGAAACCGGTAACTGCTCTGTACACGACCACAGAGCAGGAGCAGACTTATTTGCCATTCCACGACTGCTTACCGGACACTTTGCCTTACACCCCGAAGGTAAAATAGTAAATGGAACGATGCATCTTGATATCTGGAATGCCGAAACAAAAGCAGAGATAACCACCACGAAAGGAATCATCCGGCTACACGCCTATGTACATGCCAATGATATGGTAATGCTGGTTCAGACTAACGCTACTGACGGGGAGAAAAATTTCCGTTGGGAATGGATACCTGCCTCTGCTCAAAGTCCACGCTATCTTTACGCAAAAGGAGAAGGAAAATGGATAAAGACACCTGAAAACTATTCTCTTAACCCGGCCCCGGAAGTAAAACCGGAAATATCCATTCAGAAATTACAGGCAGGAGGTGAAACAGCCGTTGCATGGAGAGAAACCCAAGCTAAAAAAAATGAGCACACATACTGGATTACCGTAACTCATTCGTATCCCGAAGCTACTGCCGGGAAGGATGCCACCCGGATCTTGGATAAAGCTTTAGCAACAGGAACCGGAAAATTGCAGAAACAACACCGTAACTGGTGGAATCATTACTATCCAAACAGCTTCCTTACGTTACCGGAAGGTATAAAAGAAAACTTCTACTGGATACAGATGTATAAGCTTGCCAGCGCGACACGTGGTGACCGTGCACTGATAGACAATACTGGCCCCTGGCTGACTGTCACTCCATGGCCCAATGCATGGTGGAACTTGAACGTACAACTGACCTACTGGGCGCTCAATGCATCCAATCATCTCGATTTAGCGGCCTCCTTGGAGAATGCTATTTACAATAATATAGAAAACCTTAAGAAAAACGTACCGGAAGCCTATCGCAAAGACGCATTGGCAATAGGACGTTCGTCAAATCTGGTATGCGAATCCGGCGAAATCGGAATCCCCGGTGTGGACAAAGCAGCGGAAGTCGGGCTTTTGCCTTGGGTATGCCATAGCTTATGGTTGATTTATCGCCACAAAATGGATGACGAGCTATTACGCAACAAACTCTTTCCTGTACTTAAACAAGCTATCAACTACTACCTGCACTTTACCTACAAAGGAAAAGACGGCAAGATACATCTGCCCCAAACATATTCTCCGGAATATGGCAGTGCGGAAGATTGTAACTTCGACCTGGCATTATTATCTTGGGGTTGCCGGACATTACTTGAGATTACCGGCCGGCTGAACATAGACGATCCGCTTATCCCGCGTTGGAAAACGATTTTGGAAGAACTTACACCGTTCCCCACAGACCCGGCCAACGGGCTTATGATAGGACGGGATGTTCCTTATGCTTTCTCGCACCGCCACTATTCGCATCTATTGGCTGCCTATCCTCTATATCTCATCAATAAGGAAAATCCCGAAGAATACGACCTCATAGAGAAATCACTCCTCTATTGGCAAGGCAAATCCGGGGCACATCAGGGATATTCATGTACGGGAGCATCCTCTATATCATCCGCTTTAGGTAAAGGCAATGAAGCGCTTACATACCTTGACAAGTTGTTTACTAAATTCTTATCTGTCAATACACTTTATCGTGAATCGGGCCCGGTCATAGAAACACCATTATCTGCCGCCCAGTCTATCCATGATATGTTGCTTCAAAGTTGGGGAGGAAAGCTGCGCATCTTCCCTGCCGTTCCCGACAGTTGGAAAGACATTGCTTATAAAGACTTCCGTGCTGAAGGTGCTTTTCTTATCACTGCCAGCCGGAAAAACGGTAAGACTGAGTTTATCACTATCAAAAGCCTTGCAGGCGAACCTTGCATTGTAGTGACTGACATATCTTCACCTGTCTTCAAAGGAAAACGCCAATTTGAGGCCACAGCTTTATCCGAATCTATGTACAAAATAGATTTACAGAAAGGCGAAGAAGTAATCATTTACTCCAAAGGTACTCAGCCGGACTTCACCATTCGTCCTGTGAATAATAGCAGAACGAATTGTTTCGGAAAAAAGAAACAGTCCTGAATCAGTCTGCCTGTTTCTTTTCTTTCCGGTAATTCTGAGGTGTACATCCGAACTGGTTTTTGAAGCAACGGCTGAAATATACGGGCGCATTGAACCCACTACGGTCACTAACCTCTGCAATGGGAAGATCAGGGTATTGCTTCAATAAAGTGGCTGCGTGCTTCAGGCGGTAATTTAGCAAGAAGTTATTGGGTGTCATGCCGGTTAATGCTTTAAACTTAGTATAAAGCAATGACCGACCGACACCTACTTCTTTACAAAGAGCCGGAATATCAAATTCCGTATCGTCAATATGTTGCTCAATCACCTGTGAAGCCCGTTTCAACAGATCTTTGTCCAAAGGATTTATGCTGGCCAAATCAATCTCGGACATCGGTTTCTTATCAAATTGATGTTGCATCAGCAAGCGGCTGCGTATCAGGTTATTGGCACGTGCCAGTAACAACTGTGCATGAAAGGGTTTCGTGATATAATCATCGGCACCACGGCTGAGTCCCTCAATGTTCTGCTCGGTAGAGTTGAGTGCAGTCAACAGAATTACAGGTATATGACATAAATCTATATTATTCTTAATTTGCAGACACATTTCTGTTCCGGTCATCTCAGGCATCATGACGTCACTGATAACTAAATCAGGAGAGTTCTCATAAATCTGACTGAGTCCTTCTTTCCCGTCATGGGCACAAATGATCTTATAGAAAGGCTCGAAAAGCTCTTTCAGCACTTGGAGCAACTCATCATTGTCTTCCACAAGAAGCACCGTATGAGTCTTGTTTTCCGTATCTTTAGTCTCAATAAGTTCTATGGGCGAATTCCCCTCATCTACAAATACAGGCATTGAATCGGGGATAATATCACTTTCAGAATCCTGAGTATAAAATTGTACATTCTTATCGTTCAGGAATACATCTTTCCGGCGGGGCAGCCGCACTGTAAATGTACTACCTTCACCAACAACACTTTTCACTGTTATCTCTCCATGATGTTTTTCCACAATTGTTCTGGTCAATGCCAATCCGATACCGGTTCCGCTAAACAGGCTTCCTTTCTTTTCTTGATTGTCAGCCTGAAAGAATCGTGCAAATATTTTATCTTTATCTTGTTCAGAAATACCGATACCGGTATCCGTTATATTAATTTTTATATCACTATTCGTTATCTCTCCCGACAGAATAATATTCCCTTTGTCGGAGGTATACTTAAAGGCATTGGACAAAAGATTGAAGAATACTTTCTCCATTAATTGCGGTTCAAACCAACATAAGACAGACAATTCCGGTAATTTGAATTCATAATTTATATTCCTTTGCTGTGCATAATCGACAAAAGAAAGATAGATTTCCTTCAAAAATACAATTATATCCTGTTGCTTTATTTGTATCGTTCCATAATTCTGTTCCAATTTCCTGAATTCAAGCAACTCAGAGATCAACTTATTCATTTGTTGCGCATTTTTCCTAATCTTCGTTATCTGATTGTATATAGAAGGATTCAATGAATATTTTTGTAATAGGATATCAATATGACTGATAATCAGAGTTAGAGGTGTTCGGAACTCATGGCTCACATTTGTAAAGAAAACCAGTTTTTCCTGGTTAAGCTGCTTTATCTGTTGTTTCTCAAAACGTTCCTTTTCCAAAGAAAGAGCCAATGTGCGTTTTGCTATTTTACTATATACATAATAGAAAACGCACGCAATGAAAGCTGTCACATAGATTATCCATGCCCACCACGTATCATACCACGGAGAGGCAATGACAAGCTGCATCGTTATTTCCTCCAAACTTTGCCCGCTCTTTTCATTTATCGAAGCCACATGCAACGTATATTTTCCCGGATCCAGATTAGTGTAATACAATTCCGTCTGTTTAGTCTTAATCCAATTCTTGTCCAAACCTTCAAGCTTATATTGAAACCATTTTTCCGATAATTGTTGTCCGTAATCGGACAAAGCAAAATGAATAATCAGATTATTCTGATCATAATTAAGTTTAAGTTCACGAGTGTACGGGAGCGACTGAGACAATATCCCTGTATCATCTCCCGGAATAATCGTCTTATTATCGACCCAAAGTTCTGAAAAGTAAAAGTTAGAATTCTCATTAGCAGTACCGGTTTTGTTAAACTCATTTTCTGAGAATACGGTTACTCCTTTTGTATCTCCAATGTAAATACTTCCCTCTCCGGATACCAAAATTCCACATCCGTTGATAATATGAGTCGAGGGAAAGTTTCTCATCAAATCAATCGTTGTGAAAGTGCCCTCGGAAGGAACAAAGCAGGTGACTCCCTTATCACCTGTTATCAGAATCTTTCCATCCTGGGTCCGGCAAAGATTATAGCAGAAATCACCCGGCAACTGATTGTTTCGGGAAGTATAATGAGCCATGTTACGCGTCTGCCTATCATAAAAAAAGAGCCCCATTCCTAACGTACCGATATAGACACCATCGGAGGTGGCAAGCACACGGGTAGGAGTTGCTTTACTATCTCCTTCTGCCAATGGAACATAGACTATAGACTCGGGATGTTCTACATGAGTACACAAAACATTTTTCCAACCCACCATATACAAATTACCTTCCGCATCAATATCGAAATGCTCATAAAATGCAAAAGGAATGTTGATCCTATGGAATTTCTGTGTCTGAGTATCCAACCGAAAAAAGCCATTATGGGCAGATATATATATTTGATCTTTCCATATCTTCACATGATAAACAATTTCATCAGGCATATCGGAAGAGTGACTCTCTTCTTTCCAATAATTATAAAAACGACCTGTATTCAAGTCATAACGTGACAAACCACCCAAATAGGTTCCTATATACAGACAATTCTTCTTTTCATCATAACAAATACTTTTCACATTATTATGAGAAATAGAGTTTTTTCCACCGGCTGTAAACTGCTGAAGAGTATTCCATTTCTTATCTACACAAGTGATACCGCCCCCATCTGTACTAAGCCATAAATGCTCATTCTTATCAATAACAATTTCTCCGATATAAGAATAATATGAGTTTATCTTTCTCCCATAGTCATAATGTACAAAAGTATCATGTTGAGGGCTGAAATAATTAACTCCTCCATAGTAACTACCTACCCAAATAGTTCCGGCAACATCTTTATACAATGCAAAAATAGAGGGATGATTCAGCCCGCCCACATATTGGGGAATTTGAATGAGAGAATACTGTTTGTTACCAATACTGTAGCGATGAAGTCCGTCAAAAGTACCGAACCATATATTTCCCTCGTTATCTTCTACAAAATCACGAATCTGTTCGCTACTGATACCTTCCGAAGTTCCCGGCAAATAAGGAACTTTCGACAATTGTTGTTTGTCGTTCATTCGATATAATCCATGCATGCGGGTACCAATCCATAGCTCTTTTTGAGAACTTTCAAATATGCGATAAATCTCCACCCCTTCCAATAGTTGCTTTTGCTGATATGTACGGCGATCAATCAGATAAACTCCGTTATATGTCCCGATACCAATCTGATCGTCCATCATGGTCAGGCAACAAATACGTGAAGTGATATTCGTTTTTAATACAAAAGTTGGTTCTTTATCTGCTTTCAAACAAAATAAAGAATCATGTTTCATATACCACACTTGTCCTTCGGACGAAGTAAGCGCGGTGATAATACTTTCATTCGTGAGTCGGGAGAATTTCTCTGTTTGTATGTCATATTTGATTAAATTCTTATCAATTAAGAAATATAGATTATCCAAGCTGTCACCAACGATAAACGAAACTTCATTGCCCAACCAGACCGGTGGTTCTTCACCTACAGATTTTATCCAGCCTTTGAATATTCTTACACGGTTTCCATCATATTGGCTTATTCCTTCCTTTGTTCCAAACCACATTCTGCCCAACCTATCCTGATAAATAGCCATTACAGAGGGCTGTGTTAAACCTTCCGACAAACCAATATGTTTGAAATATTCAGCATATAATGGCAAAACAAAGAAAAAAGAAATAAACAACAGTAATAAATAACGTAACTTCATATTATTTTTTATTTGGTGTTGTTCTGTTAATCACAAATTAATCGCTTAAAGATATTAACTATCTCCAATATCCGCAAGAATTATGCTAAGTTTGTTAACAAAAAATCTCCATGAACGATATAAAATCACTCTCTTATATAATGCTTTATGATATTTATAAAATAAATTCAACAATAAATCAACGACTAAAATGGATAAGAAACCATGCTTCACATCTTTTTCGAGTTCAAATATAATCTATTTTCTTGATGTGGCAAAAATCACTTATAGCAGTATAGTATCTCTTGATTAGCAATAGTTAATAGAGCCTATTGCTCCAAAATTGTTGAAGCAATGATGTTAGCAAGCAAATTAAGAAAAATATATTTTGATATCTCTAAATTAAATAAGATATTTGCATATATGATTTTTATATTGACTATGAAAAACCTCATAAAATCTAATCAAACATGAAAAAACAGAAACCGGACTTATATGGAAAGAGCCTTATTCGTATTATTTTATTTTTGTGCATAAATTTAATACACCTTCCTCTATACGGATATTATTTCAAAAACATAGGAGTGAAAGACGGGCTCTCACAACCTTCAATACTAAGTATTCATCAAGATGTATTGGGAAGGATGTGGTTCGGGACATTGCAGGGTTTGAGCATCTATGACGGAAATGAAATGATAACCTTGAAAGGAGGTGAAGAACGTTTTGACA